>JGI24724J26744_10000346_pt1 | contig 34858 bp, 35 predicted proteins | sample Cruoilmetagenom7_FD_26744 | JGI IMG/M metagenome (IMG submission 26744) | reverse complement strand
ACAACATAGCCTTCAACACCTTTGGCACGCGCACGCGCGGGATATGTAGCTGGTGACTGGTAAACAGCTTTAGGCGAACTGTCAACTGTGTCATCTGTCATAACAACACCATTGCCATTACCCAAAATATCATTATCCAAACCATTTAAACCATCCATTGAAAACTCAGGCAGACCCAAATCAACACCAGTTAACTGGCTATTTAATCCCATAATTGGTGCAGGAGCGGATTTCCTGGCTTTTTTAGGTTTGGGTTTTGGCTTCTGTCTTTTTACTACTTGTTTGGTTTTCGGTTTTTTTCGTTCAAATTTGATTTGTTCACCTAGTTTATTTTCGACATTGTCACGTTCAAGTTGTGAGTCATTAATTAAAATAACAATGCTTAAAACAATTGTGGTCCCTATCAACATAGAAACCAGACCACTCGTAAATCGAAGTATTTTTTCTTTGCGTTGCATTATCCGGCTCTCACTTCTTTTGAGGTTGCAACACCCACATCTGATGCCCCGGCTAATCGAGCCTGATCAACGACTTCAACTAACTTCCCCGAAGGTACATTTTCATCGGTTACAACCAATACTGATTTTTGTGTTTTACTTTTTAATAAATCTCTTAAACGGGATTGTATAACCCAGACTCTGACACTATCACCATCTAAATAAACTTCTCCAGCATTATCAATATACAAGCGAATGGCCTTTGTGGAAGCAGTGCTTGATGATGAAGCTGAAGGGCGATCTAAATCTAATTTCATGTCTTTAACAAATGTGGTACTGACCATAAAAAATATAAGCAAAATAAATACCATATCTATCAGTGGAGATATGTTTAAATCTTGAACGACTTCTTTGGATTCTCTATAACGCATTATTTATAATTCCTCTCAGATCTTCTTAACTATTCTTATCTATTCCCTGGTGTAGCAGTTCATCTTCACCTGGGATTGGGGCACACAATAAGTCTTTCATTTGTGCCATTTCAATTTCTAAATTTCTTTGTTTTTTATCTAAAAAACCATTCACAATCAAACCAGGGATTGATACAGCCAAACCCATTTGTGTGGTTATTAATGCTTGGGAGATACCGCCTGCAATTCCGCCTGATTGAGAGAACAAAGACATATCGCCTAATGATTCAAATGTTTCAATCATGCCAGCTACTGTGCCTAAAAGGCCCAATAATGGCGCAACAATAACAATGGTTGAAATTAATACTTTGTATTTTTTTATTTCTGCATGTTCTTCTGCAAAAGCATCATCTAAATAACGCCTTAAGTTATCGCGTTTTTTATTGTGTATTTGCATGCCTTTGTGCAGTACTCTAACCAATACACCGTTACTGCTTGGCATTTTGCCTTTTAAATAACGATAAACCAGTACTCGACTACTTCGTAAAGTGCCACGTCGCAGTGCAGCCATTCGGTAACCTAAGGTCCACCACAACACTATTGTGCCGATGATTAATGGCGGCATAACAAAACCGCCAGAACTAAAATAATCTATTAATTGTTGGATGATTCCCATAATGAATTATCTTAGAGTTTTCTTGTAAACATTAATAACTCTGAGTGCAGCCTTTTCCATGTCATCTTTGATGCGTTCTGCCCAACCAGAGAGCACATTACCGAACAATAAAGCAGGAATCGCAACAGCCAAGCCAACCTCAGTTGTGACTAAAGCAACAGAAATACCACTTGATAACAACTTAGGGTCACCCGTACCAAACTCAGTGATAATATCAAAAGTAGAAATCATCCCAGTAACCGTTCCGAGTAAACCTAATAAAGGTGAAACCGTTGCGACCACCATGATAAGTGAGCCAAAGCGATTAAGTTGAGCGGATTCATGTAATATTGATTCAGATACAATGTCTTCAATATGTTCACGATCACGGGTAATGTTTCTTAATACTGAATACAAAACGCGTGAGCTTGAACTTTTCTTNGATTTAGCAATAGCGATGGCACTTGGCATATCATTGTTATCAATNTGCCCGACAACCGTNGNGAGAATTTTTTCAGTGCTTGATGAAGCTTTTTTAAGAAACCATGATCTTAATAAAATAAGCATTAGAGCAAAGACACCCAAAACAACAATAATCCAGGCAATTAAGCCACCAGAATCAATCACACTTAACACCGTTTTGTCTTGTTTTTCTTCAATAGACTTAACACTTGATTCGTATAAAAAAATAGGCAATAAACTAGCGGCTTGNCCACTAAATACATCAGCAATTGTTTGTTTGTCTGAGTCCCTCCATACTTTAAATTTATTTTCACCAGCAGGTGCTAATGCACCAGACCCTGTTTTAGAATGGCCATAAGTTGCAATATTACCAATTTTCAAAAGTGTACCAGTGACCTCTTTACCATCTTGTAAAAAGAATGAGCCTTCAGATTTAGTAATAGTCGAATTTTGTTTAATAACANTGTTGGCACTTTCAACTAACAACGCAATTTTTTTAATGTCATCAATATCACTGTTGTCATCAAATCCATCAAATTTGAACTCTGATAAAGTAGACCGTGCTTGTGTGATAGTGGCATCCAATAAGTTATTATTGTCAGCTGCTGATTCTGTACTTCTTTGTACTTCAAAAATATCTTCTTCTAACTGTTCATTTTTTTTATCTAAAGCTAATAATTTATTTTCAACTAAGTTTATGGTTTGATTGATAGTTGACTTTCCCTTTTTAGATGATGCCTCAAATTCAATAGTACGTTTTTTGATATTTTTAACTTGNGCTGTTAAAAAAGCATACTCCTTTTTATAAGCTGTCTGCATATCTTGGGCTGCTTTTTTAGGGTTGATTTTTGGCAGCTCTATAACTGTTTCAGCTTGTGCAGTATTTGTTTGTTCTTGCGCACTAACTAGATTGAATGATGACAATGCTAATATTAAAGTGACTTTATATGTTAAGTTATTCATGAGTTATTCCGAGACTGTTAGTGCAAGAGGTAGTGTGAAATAGCCTTGTCTGATTTGTTTTTTTAGCGAATCAAACAATGTAGCGACTTGCTGAATTTTGTTTGTGTCGCTGTACAAGGTATACGTCCATTTATTGGCTTGTTTCTCTGCCACTCCATATTGATCTTCTCTTGTTTTGAAGTACATCATCACGGTTCCCAGTTTAGCGACTTCAACCAGTACGTTTTCACCATTTAATTGTATGGTTTGTGAGTAAACGGCATTTTCGCGGGTTAAGCGAATTTCATCTTCGAGAAAAGCCCAGATTCTATTAATGGCATTTTGAGATGTAATTTTGCGAGCAATTAATTTTCGTTCAATTTCTTCAATAACACTTAAACGTTCGGCTTGTTTAAATGGTATGCCTACATTTATGGATGTTTTAACTGATTCAAGTAATATTGTGACATCAGGGATAAGCTGTTCAGATCCCGCTCCCAATAATTTAACTTTTTCTTGCAATTTTCCTAATTCAGATTGATTTTTCTTAATCTGTAATTCCTTTCTATCTACATTGGCATGCAGTTCTGTTTTTCTCGTATTGAGGTATGACATAGAACTTTTATGTTCTGACTTAAGGATTTTTAACTCAGATTGTAAATCTTCCACTTCTCCTCGAAGCTTTATTAAGTTGTTGGCTAGTTTGTCATCATTTTGTGTTTGTGCATTTACTGTTAAGGAAGTAATACACAAGCATGTTATACAAAGCTGTTTTATTAGGTTCATCGCTTAAGTCTTTTTGTCATTAAAAACCGCATTCTATTAGGTGTTTGTTACATCATGGTTACAGTAAAGTGACAATAAGGTGACATTTTTGTTAACCTAGTTACGTGATGTTTGTGTCATCAAAAATTCATTTAAATGTAATAAGAATGAAACAGANACCCTTTAATATTCGCATTTTATTTAATTAAAGATTAGAGGTAAGTATGAAGTTTAGTAAAGTTAAGANAGCTCTGTTAGGAGGCGCTTTGATTGCAGCAAGTGCAGCAAATGCAATAAATGTTAATAATGGTTTATTTGAGGGGTTCTGGTATCAAAGTGATAGCGATGCAGGGCGTGGCTGGGCATTTGATTATATTAAGACAGGTCCTGAAAAAGGCCTNATGTTTGTAGCTGGATATGTTTATGATGATCAAGGCAATTCTTTTTGGGTAACGGGTTTAGATGAAGTGTTAGCTGGTGAATCAATGTTAAACTTTGATTTGTTTACTGTGGTCAATGGTAGTTTTTCTGAAGATTCAACAAGAGAAAATATTAACTTTGGAGAAATGGCGGTTGATGTTAATAATTGTAGTTCCATGTCAGTCGAAATTACAGGAATTAATAGTAGTCTAGTTAATGAAAATGAAATAGCATTTCAGCTGACACCTTTTGATGAAATTGCTGGGGTCGCCCGTGATGCTTCTGTTTGCCCATTTCAAACTTCTTTTACGGCTTGTCCTGATTTTGCCAGTGCATCCACTCAACCTAAGACTTGTATNATNTCNGGTACANTAACAGGCGACAAAACATTAACTAATGATACTAACTGGGTGTTACAAGGGCCAGTATTTGTAGGTGTAGATGGTGGTACTGAAGGTAACTTAACTATCGAGCCAGGCACACGTGTATTAGGTGTGACAGGTAATGATTTTTTAGCGGTGCAACGTGGTTCAAAAATATTTGCAGAAGGCAGAGCTAATGCGCCAATCGTATTTACTGGACCATTTAACGCTAGTGATGCATCAGCAGGTGCGGGTAATTGGGGTGGTTTAGTGATTAGTGGTAAGGCACCATTAAATATCTGTGACGAAAGTGTTCCTTTTGACCAATGTGAAGATGTTGGAGAAGGCAGTTCCGGTAATTTCGGTGGAGATAACCCACATGATTCTAGTGGTGTATTGAAATATGTACGTGTTCAATTCGGCGGATTCAGAATAAATGACGAAGATGAGTTAAATGGTATTGCTTTACAAGGTGTTGGCGATGGTACGGTTATCGATTATATCCAAGTTCATGCAAATGAAGATGATGGTGTAGAAGCTTACGGCGGAACAGTTAATATGAAACATGTTGTCTTAACTAACATCAAAGATGATTCATTAGATTGGACGCATGGATGGAATGGCAAAGTACAATATTTAGTGGTTAAACAAGATGCTAACGCCGCTAGCGATAAAGAGCGTGGTATTGAAGCTGATAACTATGAATTAAACAATGATGCCGCTCCTCGTTCACAACCGATGATTGCTAATGCAACATTTATCGGTGCGGACTCTGATAACAAAACGACTACGGGTATGGTATTGAGACGTGGAACAGGCGCTAACTTTACTAATATTATTGTCACAGGTTTTGAAAAATGTTTGGATGTGGATTCTGATGCAACTTTTGCAGCAGCAGGAACGACGGCCAGTTTAACAGGTAGCCTAACAATGGAAAATACAATCATTAGTTGTGCTAAAGATTTTGAAGAAGAAGATGGTGATGCTTTTACTATTCAATCTTTCTTTGAAGCACAACCAGGTAACATTGTTGCAGATCCAGCATTAAATAATATCTATCCAACTTCAGCTACACCAACTAATATGACATTAGATGCGGCTAAATGGGGTGCATTTTTTGACAAAGTTAATTATGTAGGTGCTTTTAAATCTCAATCTCAAGCTTGGACTAACGGTTGGACTGAGTTTTTAGATTAATGTAATAAAAAACTTTTCAAAAGTAAAGATTCAAACCTGCAATTATTTTAATTGCAGGTTTTTTTAAAGCCATAAGAATTATGTGAAGGCCTGTTAAACAAATCATTATTGTTGTACCATGATTGAAAATACTAAAAACAAATCATTAAAATTTAATGATAATTAGGAAAAATAGCTATTCAAAATGTATAAAATGGTTTTAATCAAATGAAATACAATTCATATATAAGTGAAATATTTTATGCTTTAATATTTTTGGCGATTAGTTTAACTTCAGGCTTTATTACATCACAATGGATATTAAGTCTTCTTATGTGGGCTATAGTTTATATTTTGTGGAAATGGGTTGAATTATTTCATTTTCACAAGTGGTATAAAAATGGAGCAGACATTGATAATATTCCACTTAGTTCAGGTATTTGGAAAGGTATGTGCAATATGGTTGCACAGAATAAAAAGAAAGATTTAGTTATTGATAATAAAAACAAGCTACTCATTCAACAATTTGAATCAATGTCTCAAGCTTTGCCATATGCAACAGTACTTTTGAACAAAAAACATGAAGTGATTTGGGTAAATAATGCTTCTCACGGTATTCTAGGTTTGGTAAAAAATCAAAATGAAGGTTTAAAGATAGATAAAATTATTCAAGATCCTGTTTTTCTTGAAATGCTTGAAGAAGAACCTGAACAAGTCAAAGAAATGAAATCAACTCATCCAAATGACAAGAAAAAGAAAATCCACATAAAATTAATCAAGTTAACGAACAAAAGGTATTTATTGGTAGCTAGAGACATTAGTGAACAAGAATCATTAAGGCAATCACGTAAAGCTTTTGTGGCCAATGCTTCACATGAATTACGAACGCCATTAACTGTGGTTGCTGGTTATCTAGAAATGATACAAAGTTCCCATGCAATAATTCCACAAGAATGGAAAACAGCAGTTGATCAAGCCATGTTTCAGTCAAATCGAATGGCGGGTATTATTGATGACATGTTAAAATTGTCAAGTATTGAACATGAGCAATACTTGGAAGATAATGACGACATTATTCACATGTCAGAAATGCTTAATCGTCTATTAATAGATGTAAAAAATAGCCCTAAAGCAAAACATCATCACTTTGTTGCAAATATTAATTCAGATTTGAATTTAAGCGGAAATCAAGAAGAAATAGTGAGCATTTGTCTTAATCTATTAAACAATGCTGTTATTCATACAAAACCAAATACTGAAATTTCCTTACGTTGGTTTAAACAAAATGATAAAGCCTATTTGTGGATTTGCGATAATGGGGTGGGTATAGAGCAAAAACACCTGACACATTTAACAGAACGATTTTATCGGGTTGATAATTCACGAGACAAAAACAAATCTTCAACAGGATTGGGTTTGGCAATTGTTAAACAAATTTGTGATAATCACAATGCTAAACTTCTTGTTGAAAGCGAATTAAATAAAGGCAGTTGTTTTAAAGTTGAATTTCCAACAACAAGAATTGTATGAAATTTAAGAAGATAACCACCAGTAAATAAATTTTATTGGTGGTTATGAGTGAGAACCAACGTTTCAAAGTAAATGAGAGTGTAAATATTATTTCACAGTCACTTTTTACCGATATGCTTATCAAAGAAGGCTATCATTTTTGTATACAATTCGACATTATTGTCAAAGTCATAAAATCCATGGCCTTCATAAGGTTTTAATAGGGACTCATATTTTTTCCCAATTTTATCAAAGGCTTTTATTACCCCATAATAATTTTCAACGGGCACCCGTGGGTCATCTTTGCCATGAACCAGCATTACCGCGGCTTTGATTTTATCTACATGATTAATTGGAGATTTTTCTTGGACGAATGTTTTATCTCCTATACCCCAAGCTTCATGAACAAAGTTTGTTCCGCTTTTTGATCTCCAAGTATCGGCCTTTTTCCATAAATTTATATCATATAAGCCAACATATCCTACTGAACATTGATATAAGTCAGGCTCTTTAACAACTCCCATCAATGCAGCATAGCCACCATAACTTGCTCCATAGATGCACATAATATCTTTATCTGTGTAGCCTTTTTCAACTGCCCATAGGCTTGCATCAGTTAAATCATCTTGCATTTCTGAGCCCATTTTTAGATAATTATTATATATAAAATTACTACCCCTGCCACCAGAACCTCTATAGTTGACTTGTAATACGGAATAACCCCTACTAGCAAATATTTGAGCTTCTCGGTTATAGCCCCAGTCATCTTTAACACCATATGGCCCACCATGAACTAGTAGAATTAAAGGGTGCTTTTGTTGTTCATCGGTTGGCTCAGTTAAATATCCCCGAATTGATAATCCATCTCTTGCTTCAAAAGTAATGGGTTTCATTGGTGCCATTTTATTTCGATCAATCCAAGGGTAAGTGTCAAACATGAATTCCATTTTGTAATTTTTCATATCAAATAAGAAATAACTGCCAGGATTTTTATCACTCCAAACCCTTACTACCGCCTTAGATTTGTCATCAGTGGTATTAATGATATCAACAATTTCATCTTTAAAAGCATTACTTAAAGATCTATTTATTTTTGCTATTGGATGTGAATTGTTAAAATAGTGAGTGCTTACATGACCTTCCATTTGCTTAAAACCAATTATTTCGGGACTGCTCAAATCTAAGTCATATAAAAAATTTTCAATATCTGTATCACCTTCTAACGCCATGATTAAATTAATTTCTTTTGATTTTAAATCTAACGTATATATTCCTCGGCTATATTCTTCATTGGCGAGTTCCATATATACTTTCTGATTATCCTTAGTAAATCCAGCAATTCTCATTTCAACCGATTTGGCATCAAATTGTTTGAAGACTTCCCAATTTGAAGTTTCGCTATTTTTAATGTGAATAGTATTTGTTTTCCCTTCTTCATCCCCGCTATAAGAAAGACGTATAGAACCAGAATGATCCGCAAACAAAGAAGCATATTTACTTACACTTTTATCTATTCTTTTCTTACTTGCACTATAGACATTAAGTTTATACGCAACAGCGTAACTGTAGTCGGGCTCAGATATAAGAATATGTTTGTCATCGCCATGCAAGAAAGATAGTATGCGGTATCCAACGGGTAGTCCACTGGATTGGTTTTTTCTTCTCTTTGAAGGCAAAAGTTGCATTTTCTTTGAGCCATCTATATTTACGGCATATAGATAACCTGATGACCTCGGTTGGGATAATGGGCCAACTTTATAATTTAGAGAAGCATAAATTCTTTTATTATTTAACCAACCATATCTACCTATTTCCTTCTTTTTGTGTGGAAATTCTGCAATGTGAATTAATTTATTTGTTTTAACTTCAAGAATAGCTAGTCGTTTTTTGCCATCATTCTCAATAGTTGCAGCAAAGTGTTTTCCATCTGGCGATATTTGAATAGAAGTAATATCTGGGTATTTTAGAAATGTTTCTAATGGAATATCAGATGCATCAGAAACATTAAAGCCGGTGAGAATAAAAAATATGATTAGGAATTTAAACATGGGTTATCCTTTATGATAGTTATGTGAATATTCATATTTTATATTATGTGTAACAGGAGGGCTAGTCTAAATTGAGCCTAAGTTTTTTAATAAAATCTTGGTCAACTATTTCTTGCGCGCCTGTTTTTTTTATTCTTTCAGATAGTTTCAAATGATGGTTGTTATTTGTATTTCCATATAATTTTTTAATTCTTTTTAAAAAATAAACAATTTGTATTGAATCAAAACCATACTTTAGTAATTGTTTTTCTGACCAAGCGTCTGCATCTTTTTCATGTTTTTTGAATAGTTTATTTATCCTACTTTTTGGAAAAAAAATACCAGGCTTATTAATTTTCTTTAGAGTTTTTAAATAATGTTCTAGTTCGATGTGAGCATTTTCATGTGCTAATATTGAAGCCCATTGGTGTTTATTATTGAGAAGCTTTAATAGTGCAGAAGAAAAATACACATGACCATTATTGAAAACATAGGCGTTAATATGTTTTGAGCGAAATATTTGGCATTGGTTTATGCGACTAATTTCCATTTTATTTGCCAACTCTAAGCACTCTTTTGAGAACCACGTTGAATAAATTATTGGGTGCTTTTCTAATAACTTTGTTTCATTCTCTTTGGTCCAGTCTGAAAGTTGTTGCTCTTCAGTTTTAGCAAAGGATTGCCAATTAAGGAGAATTAAAAAGAAAGCCAGGATGTGATTTGAGGTTGCCATACGAGTAATAATAACACTAATATTTGTATAAGTATAAATGGCATCACTCCTTTATACAATTTTTTAGAATCTATATCACTAACACCCTTTAAATAAAATAGAGCAAATCCAAATGGAGGAGTAAGGAATGAGGTTTGTAAATTGATAGCAAACATAACACCTAGCCAGACTGGATCAAATCCTTGAGATAACAATATGGGACCAACAATGGGCACCATGACAAAAGTGATTTCAATAAAGTCTAAAATAAAGCCGAGGAAAAACATGACAAGCATAACAATAAAAAAGGCTGTCATTTTTCCACCAGGCAAGTCTACTAAAAATGTACTGATAATTTCATCTCCATGAAATCCTTTAAACACTAACGAGAATAAAGCAGCACCAATCAGTATCATAAAAATCATCGCTGTTACCTTAACTGTTTCATTAGCTATTTCCATTAATGTCTTTATGGATAACTGTTTTTTCACATGGGCTAATAAAAGAGCACCAGCAGCTCCTACAGATGCTGCTTCTGTTGGCGATGCTATTCCACTAATAATTGACCCTAGTACTGCGATCATTAGAAATAGAGGAGGTAATAATGAAGCAAATATTTGACCTAAAGGTTTAGTTAATTTATTGTTCATTTTTGGTGCTTTATGTGGATAACGAATAATAATATACACCCAATAAAGTGCATAAAACATAACAAGAATAAGTCCAGGAATAATTGCACCAGCAAACAAATCGCCAACTGAAACAGTTTTGGGTGAAAATACACCCATGTCTAGTTGAGCTTGTTGGTAGGCGTTTGATAACACATCTCCTAGTAGGACCAAAACGATAGATGGAGGAATAATTTGCCCTAATGTTCCTGTTGCACAAATGGTTCCAGCGCTCAGAGATTCGTCATATCCATTTTTTTTCATGACTGGTAAAGCTAACAAACTTAGTGTGACAACAGTGGCGCCTACAATTCCTGTACTGGCGGCCAATAATGTTCCTACTATAAGCAAAGCAAAGCCAAGTCCGCCTTTGGCTCCTCCTAGTAGGGCTGCCATATTTTCAAGTAATGATTGTGCCAGCTTTGCTCTTTCTAATACTAGACCCATAAACACAAATACAGGAACAGCCATTAAGGTGGCATTTGTCATAATGCCATAAATTCTGTTAGGCATAGCCATTAAAAAAGAAGTATCGAACCAACCTGTCAACCAGCCAGCAAGAGCAAACCAAAGAGAAATGCCCCCTAAAGTGATAGCAACTGGGTAGCCTATGAGTAAAACCACTGCTACAACGACAAATAAACCTAATGCCCAAATNNCTTCCATTATTTACNTCTCAACATTTTAATTAAAGCATAAATGAGCATAGAGGAGGGTAAAATAAGTATGAGAGTTTTAAGACCGAAAACAAAAGGTAAACCACCAGACTCAGGCGAGCCCTCGAGTTTTGCCCATGATGAAATAATATAATCAAATGATGAAAAAATGATAAAAGAAAAAAATGGAATTAGAAGCAAAAGAGTGCCAATTTGATTAGTTTTTCTTTGCTTTTCTGGTGAATAGTTTTGGTAAAAAATATCTATTCTGACATGTTTATCATAGTGAAATGCATAGACAATTCCTAACATAAAAATAGTGCTATGAAGGTAAATAATTAGTTCTTGAATAGGGATGAAAATAATATTAAACATGTAATGGAATAATACTGTTAGAAAACTTAATAAGACCATTAATATGGTAAATAAGCTTAATATAGTCCCCAGTTTTTTCATTTTTGATTTATTGTTAGAATTCAGTTGATTATGATAGCAGAGGCTGAAAATAATACCGATATAATATCCATATTATTATTAACTTTAAAGAAGTTTAGGGATTTAAATAAAATGGTGGGCCCGCCCCGATTTGAACGGGGGACCTGCCGATTATGAGTCGGACGCTCTAACCAACTGAGCTACGGGCCCTTATTTGTAGTAATTTTTCATCAACTACAAGAGGATGCGTAGTATAACGCTTTGTGATAAAAAATGCATAATTTTTTTTTAATTTAGAAAGATTTGTATAAACGATTTAATATCAAGACCTGTTTTTTTAATTCTGGTAAAGTCTGTTCGTTATTTATGATGTCATCAGCTATGGCTANTCTTTGTTCTCTAGAACATTGGCTTTCCATCATTTTTAAGGCTAATTCTTTAGTGATAGCATCCCTTTTTAGCAATCTATTTAGTTGTGTTTCTGGTTTGACATCAACAACCAGTTTTCTGTCAAGCCAATGATAACTCGTGCTTTCACACAATAATGGAATAACGATAATACAGTAACTTTTTTTAACGNGCTTAATTTTAGTGACAACAGCTTGTTGTATTAACGGATGGAGGATTGAGTTGAGGGTCGCTAATTTTTTTGAATTACTGAAAACTATTTTCCGTAACTTAGCCCTGTCTAATGTTCTCTCTTTGGTTAATATTTGACTCCCAAAAGTCATAACTAATTGTTTAAGACCTTCGCTTTCAGGTTNAACGACAATTCGTGCTTCTATATCTGTATCGATGACTGCGCATCCAAGTTCCTCAAAAAATCTACTAACAGCTGATTTGCCGCTGGCAATTCCACCTGTTAGTCCTATGGTAAAGCAGCGTTTCTTTGAAACCATTTCTGATTAATTTAACCCGGAAAAATCAAGATACCATTTGATTATATCATTGCCAAATAACATTGTTAACCAAATACCTGCGGCCAGATATGGTCCAAATGGTATAGGTTTATTCTTACTGTTTTTTGTTAAGAACAAATACAGAGAGCCAATAACAGCTCCCGCAAAAGCCGACATGATAACGATAACTAGGACTGATTGCATGCCAAGCCATGCTCCACCTGCAGCCAAAAGCTTGAAGTCGCCATAACCCATGCCTTCTTTACCAGTTACTAGCTTAAATAAATGAAAAACAGACCAAAGTAACAAATATCCAAATAATGCACCTTTAATAGCCGATGTTGGGTTAATAAATACTAGCCATAAGCTTATGAATAATCCAATCCACATAAGTGATAAGCTGAATTGATCAGGAATGACCATCGTATCAAAATCAATCATGGCAATGGCGATGAGAAACCAAGTTAAAACAATACCAGCTAACGAAGCTAATGACCAACCTAAATGGTAAACAACAACAGTGCTCAATATTGCTGTGAGTAATTCAACAATCCAATAACGGTGAGAAATTTTTGTTTGACAACCTGAACATTTTCCTCTTAACAATAGAAATCCAAATACGGGAATATTTTCCCAAGCTCTAATTTGGTGGTTGCAATTTTGGCAATTTGATCGCGCCCAAATAATGCTAGGAGGAACTTCTTTTTGTATGTATTTTTCTAGAGGTTTTTCTAATTCAGTAAACGATTCTGTCAAATGCCCAATACTATCATTTGTCCACTCATGTTGCATTGACTTGGGGAATCGATAAATGACAACATTTAAAAAACTACCAACCAATAAGGAAAACAAAAAAGTTGAAACCAATAATAATTCAGGAGATTCCTTTAATAAATTAATAAAATCCATATATTTCTACATAACTGCTGCAAGTTTAAAGATAGGTAAGTATAAGGCAACAATCATCACGCCAACTATTCCACCTATTAATACCATAACTAAAGGTTCAATCAAGCTACTCATTGCATCAACATCGTTGGCCACTTCTTGTTCATAATAATCAGCAACTTTAGCTAACATGGCATCCAAATTACCAGATTCTTCACCAATTGAAGCCATAGATATAACCATGTGTGGGAATATATTTACTTGTTGCATAGCTAGTTGAAGTTGGTGACCAGTAGAGACGTCTTCTTTTATTTTTATAACTGCATTTTTATAAACAATGTTACCAACGGCACCCGCAACCGTATCTAACCCTTCAACAAGTGGTACGCCAGCGGAGAATGTAGTGGATAATGTTCTGGCAAATCTTGCTATTGCTGCATTATTAAGAATGTTGCCTACTATAGGTAGTTTCAATGATAACCTTTCAAGGGCATGTGCAAATTTAAGTGAGCGGTTTTTTAGCATGATAAATCCAGTGATAAACGCAACTACTATAACTAAATATTTAAAGAAATGTTCTTGTAATGATCTAGAGGCCTCAACTACCATAACGGTTAGCCCAGGTAAATCAGCTCCAAAATCTTTAAACATTGTTTCAAATTGAGGAACAACTTTAAGTAATAACAAGGCACTAACACCAAATGCAACAACCAAGATGGACGCTGGATAATACATCGCTTTTTTAATTTTTCCTTTAATTTCCTCTGTTCTTTCCTGGTAAGTAGCGATGGTATCTAATAATTCATCTAAAACACCAGCCTTTTCACCAGCGGCGACCAAATTACAGTAGAGTTCATTAAACTGAACAGGATGTTTACCCATGGCTTCACTCAAGCTCAAACCCGATTGAATATCTGTTTTAACCTTATTGATTAACTTAGACATGTTAGGGTTTTTTTGTCCGCCTTCAATGATCTCGAAAGATTGAACCATCGGCACTCCAGACTCCATCATTGTGGCTAATTGTCTTGAAAACAAAGAAATATCTTGGGCTGAAATTTTCTTACCATTTGAAAATATAGGTTTTCTCTTTTTGCCAATTTTACTAACTGTTATATTCTGTCTGCGCAATTCTGAGCGAGCAACAGTCTGACTCTTTGCTTTAATATCTCCTTTTACTTTCTTGCCAGTTTTGTCTTTTCCTGCCCAGGAAAAAACTGTATATTCTGCAATTGCCTTTGATTTAGTTGCCATAATTTTTAATCTACCGTAATTCTATTAGCTTCTGCTAAGCTTGTGATACCATTTTTAACTTTCAATAGTGCAGATTTTCTTAAGTCAGGTATTTCATCAACTTTCGCTTGATCTGCTATTTCTAAGGCATTCCCACCTGCTAAAATTATTCTTCTAATATTGTCTGACATGGGCATAACTTGATATACACCAACCCTGCCTTTATAACCGCTGGAGCATTTCCTACAACCAACAGCATCATAAACTTTGATTTCGTTGGCATCTTCTTCTGAAAACCCTTCTTTAATTAATGCCTCAGGCGGGTATTCTCCAATTGCCTTACATTCATGTAGTCTTCGCCCTAATCTTTGTGCAATAACAATAGAAACAGCGGAAACAATATTAAAAGGTGCTATTCCCATATTGACAAGCCGGCTAATTGTTTCTGGAGCACTGTTAGTATGTAAAGTAGATAATACCATATGTCCGGTTTGAGCGGCTTTGATAGCGATTCCAGCAGTTTCTAAATCACGAATCTCACCAACCATTATGATATCTGGATCTTGACGTAAAAAAGACCTTAATGCGGCAGAAAAAGTCATGCCTTGCCGTTCATTTTGTTGGACTTGGTTAATGCCGTTGACACGAATTTCTACAGGATCTTCCACTGTTGAAATATTTGAACCGTCAACATTTAATATATTTAATGCTGTATATAAAGAGACTGTTTTACCACTACCAGTTGGCCCAGTTACTAAAACCATTCCGTAAGGCTTATGGATAGCATTGATAAATAGCTCTTTTTGCTCAGGTTCATAACCCAACATGTCAATTCCCATTTTGGCAGCAGATGCATCTAATATACGCATTACAATTTTTTCACCAAATAAAGTAGGACAAGTACTGACACGAAAATCGATTGATTTTGTTTTGGATAAATTAAGTTTGACACGACCATCTTGAGGTATTCGTCTTTCTGCAATATCAAGTTTGGACATCACCTTTATTCTTGAAGATATTTTCATGGTCATTGAAAGAGGAGGCTTTGCCATGGTTTTGAGCATGCCATCAATTCTATATCTTACTCGGTAATTTTTTTCATAAGGTTCAAAATGGATATCTGATGCACCCCGTTTGATAGCATCTAGTAATACTTTATTGACGAATTTAACAACTGGCGTATCATCAGCATCGCTTGCATCATTTGATGTGGACTCTTCTTCTATTTCAGTTGTATCTTCGAAGTCTAAGTCTTCTAATCCTTCGTCATCATCGTCATCATCGTCCATCATTGATTCAGCTTCATTGAGAGCTTCATCAATCGCCGCAATTAAAATATCATGAGGAACTACAACTGGTTCTACGGGTGAATTTGTATGAAATTTAATTTCTTCAATTGCCATGACATTGGTAGGGTCTGATATAGCAATAAAGAGCTTTTTACCTCTTTGATAAAGCGGTAAAACATTGTGTTTTTGAATAAGCTTTTCTTCAACTAAAGATAATGGCAACATCTTTAAATCCATCACAGATGCATCAAATAAAGGCACACCATATTCTTGCGATGAAATAATTGCAAGTTTGTCAGCAGGGGCTATTTCATTTTCGACAAGGTAAGTAAATAAAGGTATGCGACGTTTTTTTGAAGTCTTTACAGCATCAATCGCTTCATCTTCGGTAATCAATGAAGAAGCCACCATGCGCTTTAATGTGCCATTTAGCATGATTTTTGAATCGTTATTTGCCATTTAATTTAATTTTATCCACAATGTTAAAGTTAATTTTCTTATATATATCTGTACTTTACATGATTTTCTTAAATTTTTGAACAACTATCTTAATGAAATTGCAATTCCATTTTTGTGACTTGTTATACAAATTAAACTTAATAGCAATGAAATAAAAGATGTATGCACTATTTATGCTTTGGAGTATGACATCCTTTATAAGATTACGTATAATACTGATCTTTATATAAACATAAATGAAAAGGGGTATCTAAATGAATTTTCATGAGTATCAAGCTAAAGAAATTTTCGAATCCTACGGAATTCCTGTTCCAGCTGGATTAGTGGCAAGAACAGTAGAAGAAGCCGTAGCTGCGGCAGAGAAGTTAGGGGGCGAGGCGTGGGTTGTTAAAGCTCAAGTTCATGCAGGTGGTCGTGGTAAAGCTGGAGGTGTTAAGTTTTCTACATCCTTGGATGCAGTTAAAGAAAATGCAACTAACATGCTTGGTATGACAATCGAAACTTACCAAACAGGTGGCATGGCATTGCCTGTTAATGAGGTGCTTATTACAGCCGCTGCTGATATTAAACAAGAAATTTATTTGAGCTTACTGGTAGATAGAGCTAACAAATGTTTATCTTTTGTCGTTTGTGCAGAAGGCGGTGTTGACATTGAAGAAGTAGCGAGAACAACACCTGAGCTAATTCATTCTGTTATTGTTGAAAACGGCGAAGGTCTTTACCCATATGAATGCCGTAAAGTTGGTTTTGAAATGGGGTTGACATCAAAGCAAGTCAGACAATTAACCAATATCATGATGGGTCTACATAAAATGTTTCTTGAAAAAGACTTGGCATTGGTTGAAGTTAATCCATTAATTATTGATGGTAATGATGATGTGGTTGCTTTAGATGCAAAAATTGCTATCGATGATAATGCCTTATTTAGACACAAAACACTAGCAGCAATGCGTGATAAAACGCAAGAAGATCCCGCAGAAGCAGAAGCACATGAGCATGAATTAAACTATATTAAACTTGATGGTAATATTGCTTGTATGGTTAATGGAGCAGGTCTTGCTATGGCAACTATGGATGTTATTAAATTAAAAGGTGGCGATCCAGCTAACTTTTTAGATGTTGGTGGTGGGGCAACTGCCGAACGTGTGGCTATTGCATTTAAAATTATTTTATCAGATCCAAATGTTGAATCAATATTGGTTAATATCTTTGGTGGTATTGTGCGTTGCGACTTAATTGCGCAAGGTATAATTGATGCTATTAAAGAAGTCGGTGTTAAACAACCGATAATTGTACGTTTAGAAGGAACAAATGTAGAACAAGGAAAGGAATTGATTAAACAAAGTGGTTTAGCAGTCATTGCTGCTGATGATCTAGATGATGCAGCAAACAAAGCTGTAGCAGCGGTAGCATAGGGGAATAAAATGAGCGTATTAATTAATAAAGACACGAAAGTTGTAGTTCAAGGGTTTACAGGTTCTCAAGGTACTTTTCATTCAGAACAAGCCATTGAATATGGTACTCAAATTGTAGGTGGTGTAACTCCAGGTAAAGGTGGGAGCACTCATTTAGATCGCCCTGTTTTTAATACAGTAGTTGATGCTGTTAAAGAAACTGGTGCTGATGCAAGTATGATTCTTGTGCCACCTCCATTTGCAGCAGATGCAATAATGGAAGCTGTGGATGCAGGAATAAAAGTGATTATTTGTATTACTGAAGGTATTCCAGTTTTAGATATGATGCGTGTGAAAGCTGTATTAGATACAAAACCAGATGTTAATTTAATTGGACCGAATTGCCCAGGTGTTATTACTCCTGGCGAATGTAAAATTGGAATTATGCCTGGAGCTATTCACAAGGTTGGGAATATTGGTATTGTTTCTCGTTCAGGTACATTAACCTATGAAGCCGTTCATCAAACGACTAAAGTTGGTTTAGGCCAAACGACTTGTATTGGTATAGGTGGAGATCCTATTCAAGGTATGAACTTTGTTGATTGTTTGGAATTGTTTCAAAACGATCCGCAAACAGAAGGAATTATCATGGTTGGTGAAATTGGTGGTTCTGCTGAAGAAGATGCAGCAGAATATATCAAAGCACATGTAACGAAACCTGTTGTTTCTTATGTTGCTGGTGTAACAGCACCTGCTGGAAAACGCATGGGCCATGCCGGTGCGATTGTTGCTGGTGGTAAAGGTACAGCACAAGCTAAATATGAAGCATTAGAAGCAGCTGGTGTTGTTACTGTTAGATCCCCAACACTTCTTGGCGAGGCCATTAAAAAATTAGTTTCTTAGGCAAATCTCAGTAATTAAAATAAAAAGCCAGGCTTATTTGTTAGCCTGGCTTTTTTTTGTAAGCTTTATTTATGGTATAGTGTCTTATGACTAATACTATCAGGTTGAAAATTATGCAGAAATCCTTAACAAGTATATTAATGTTGCTATTATCATTTTCTATATTTGCAGAAAGCGATGATTCAAAAAACACTAAAATAGCGAATGGATATGAAGTTCACTTTAATGCTTTTTCAACAAGCTTTTTAACCAAGGAGGTCGCAAAAAATTATCAAATTGGCCGATCAAAAACTAGGGGAATGTTAAATATTGCGGTTCTAAAGCAGCAAAAGGATGAAGTTTCTTTGCCTGTCAGTGCAAAAATAAACTTAAAGGCACAAAACTTATACGGGCAAAGCAAAGATGTAGAACTTAGAAAAATCAGCGAAAATGACGGAGCGATTTATTACATTGGTACTTTTTCAGTCAGTAGTAGAGAGACTATAATTTTTAAAGCTTCTGTTATTCCTGAAGGTCAAAAATCAGCTATTCAAATAAAATTTGATCAAGAATTTTATACAGACTAAAGGTTTTTATATAGATAGTTTCTTCCTTTTGGATGATTTTTAAAGCGCCTATGAACCCAAAGATATTGTTCAGGGTGTTTTCTTATTTCAGTTTCAAATAATTGATTCATCTTTTTCAGGCTTGATTGAATTTCGCCAGTTTCAAAATAATCTAATGGCTTGTTAAAATGAATTTTCCAACAGGTTTTTCCTTTCTCGTTTTTCTGCCTGAATGCAAACCATGAAATAACAGGGGAATGGCTTACTTGAGCGAGCCTCACGGGAGCAATCACTGTTGCAGCTGGCAATTTAAAAAAATCTATATATTCACATTGATATGAAAAATTTTGATCAGGAATATAGTAAACTGGCGTATTGCTCTTAAGGGATTTCAATACTGATTTAACATCTTTTTTGTCAATTATTTGGTCACAATATTTTTTCCTAGCTAACTCAGTATGTGCTTCAAAAATTTTATTATTGTGTTGTCTTGCCAAGATGTTAGTTTTGTTATTCAATTTACGGCTAATTGCTTTGACTGTTAATTCAATCGAGTGTAGATGGCAACTTAACAATATACATCCTTTATTTTTTGTTAAAGCCTGTTCCACATGCTCAAGTCCTGAAAATTCAAATCTATCGGTAAGTTTTTCTTGATTGCTCCAATAGGCAATAATCATTTCAGAGAAACCGATTCCTGTTGAAATTAAATTGTTTTTTAAGAGTTTAGTTTGCTCATCATCTGATTTTTCAGGAAAGCATAAAGCAATATTTCTTGCAGCTATTTTTTTTCTTTTGTTTGGAATTATCCAAGTAAGGTATCCTAAAAAATAACCAAAATTTAATATAAAAGACAAAGGCAATTTTGCTAATAATTTTGCTATGCCAATAAGTAAGTCTGTTCTTATTTTTTTTAAATTCACATTAATCGCGTTTACGTTGTTGTAATTCNTATAGTTTTGCGTATTTCATCATGGCATATTGCGTGTTTAATTTAGCGTTAATAATTCCTGCCCAACCATTGAATATTTGACGACGAATAAAATATTGTTTAAAAAAATACCATAAGGGGTAAAATATTAGTTTTAAAGGATGTGTTCGTTTACCTTGTTTAAACTTTTGTTCTGCCGCTAATTGACTGTATTGGTTGATTTTTCTTATTTTTAAATCAATAGAGGTTTCCCCATAGTGATTAATAACAGCGTTTAATGAGGAGATTTTTCCTGTACTTTTAATGGATTCATGAACTAAATCTTGTGAAATTATTGCTTTAGTTTTATTAAATAATCTAACAAACTTATTCATGCGTACATATTTATGAGACCACTTCCAAAAGACCCACTCACGCCTTGGTAAAGTATATGCATCAAAAGTAGGTTTTTTTTGAGTCCAGTTTTTTAATAGCCCTTGTGCTTCAGAGTTTAAAAATTCATCAGAATCTAATAAGATAACCCAATCATGTGTAGAGTAATTAATTGCATCTTGTTTTTGTTGTGAGAACCCTTTAAACTTTTGTTGTTTAATGCTGCAATTCAACGATTCCAAAAGTTCAATGGTTTTGTCAGTGCTGAAGGAATCAAGAACGATTATTTCATCAGCAAATGCCAAGCTTTGAATACATTTAACAATGGTTTCTTCATTATTAAAACAAGTCACAACAGCAGAGATTTTATTCATACTAAAGCTTCCTTTTTGTTACTCACCAGTATCAAACCAGCACCCACAAACCAAATACAAATTGACCAAAAAGAAGCAAAAAGTGAATAGGTACTTGTTACTGGCAGAAACATTGTGATTAATGCAATCATAAATGCCCAAGAATAATTTTCATTGTAATTTCTTTTAATAAAGGAGGCTAATTTAAAAATAGCTAAGCTGATTAATAACAAACCAATAATTCCAGTTTCTGCCAGTATCTCTAAAACCCAATGATGAGCATGCAATCCAACACCTCCTTGTTGTTGCCACCTATCTTTGTCGCCGGCGAATTCAGGGTAAGCCTTTCTAAAAGCATGTGCTCCTACCCCATTAATAGGGTGTTTTTCAATCATGTGCCAAGCAGTAGACCAGATAGGTAACCGATAAGCTAGGGCATTATCTAAACCTGAATGTGTCCCATCAAATAATGTCATAGAACGATCAATTCTTTGTTTAAACTCTGGCGAAATAAACCATAAACTGACTAACATTACTATGGCAACTGCGACGCTTTTAAATAATAGTTGTACTCTGCGTTCCTTGACGTGATGAAACCAGTAAGCCAATAAAGTTACAAAGGCCATTATCCAAGCAGATCTTGTTCCGGATAAGATGATAATCAATACAATAATAAAAATACTTGCCCATCGAATCAGTGATTTTTGCTTAATTAAGCCCATCATAATCATGGGTAGTAATAAGGCTAAAACAGGGCCAAGTTTAACATTGTGTTCACCAAAAATACCAGTCAGACGTCCTTCATAACTTTCTCGACCAAGAATATCAAATCCAATAAAATACTGTAGCATTGCATCACATGCAAAAAATATTCCGATAACAGCTATAAAAGTCATGAGTGGCTTGAAATGGCTGTGATTTATATAGAAAATTAAGGCAATACTGGCGAAATAAAAACGCAAACTTGATACCGCAACTTTNAAGGTTTTATCTTGCCAATATGAATCGATNGACGAAGCCANAACAGTGAACAAATAACAGGAAAATACCAATGATAACAATAGAAACTGTGGATTTTCTTTAAGTGTTTTTCTGTGAACAATTAAGCTGTAAATTCCAATAATTGAGAGTATTAAAATCGGCAATTCAGCATACCGTGAAAAAGGCAATAAAATCAGAACTGATAGATAAAGACCTAAAATCCTTTTAGATTTAGAAATAGCAGAGCTATCAAACATTAGNAGCCTCGTGATAAAGAGTAAGTGTTTGGCTTAACATATTATCTAATAAATAGGGTTGTGAGTTATTGACCAGAGGCTTTAATTTTAATATGCCATTTATTTTATCTGATAATTGCACCTGGTTATTTAACTCGACTTTTCCTTGTGGAAAAATATCAGTCAAAATTTCACCGACTCCACCATGATTATAGCCGACAACAGGTGTGCCAATTGCCAACGCTTCAATCACGGTTCGACCAAAAGATTCTGGTCGAACTGAAGTAGATAAAACGACATCTGAAACAGCATACAAATTTGCCATGGAGTCTTGTAATCCCACCCAAACAATTCGATGGTCGACACCTTTTTCTTTAAACCAATGGTAAAGTTTTGCAGCGTAAATATCATTTTCAGGGTTTGCTGTTAACATTAATTTAGCATCATTATCTTTGCTATGTAACCAAGGTAGTAGATCTTTGGCTCCTTTCAATGAAGTTAAACGCCCGGGAAGCATAACTGTTTTATAGCCGACTAATTGATGATGTTTTTCATACCATTTTTGTAACCACAACAAATCAGGTTGGTGATCATAAGGAAATTCATTGGTGTTTATTCCTCGATAAATAACATGTGGTTTGCTCTTTAAATAGCGCGGATAATTTTTTGTCACATAGTCAGCCGCAGTTTTGGATACAGCGATAACTTTATCGCCACGAGCCATAATACTTGAATATTTTTTTACAGAATACAAGCCATGAATAGTGGTGATAAATTGTGGCTTATTGGTATTTAATTTAGCAATTGCCTTAAAAGCAAGCCATGCGGGTAGTCGAGATCTTGCATGAACAATATCGACTTTGTTTTTAACAAAAAGCAGGGCTAACTGCTTAATTAATAATAACGATGTTAAAGATTTTTTACCTACAGCCAATTTAATGTGTTTGACGCTAGCAGAAAGTTTGCTCTGCATCAGGCCTCCAGCAGATATAATGATTGAAGTATGACCTGATTCGGCCAAAAAATTGGCTATTTCAACAGTTCCACGTTCAACGCCACCATTATTCAGTGCAGGTAAAATTTGTACAACTACCAATGTAATTACTTACTTTGAGGATTCTAAAACGTAAGTGGCACCACAATATTGACATGTTGCTTCACCAGTTTTGCTTAAATCTAAATAGACTTTTGGATGTTGGTTCCATGTGTCAGCATCCTTAGTTGGGCAAGAAAGGGGTAAATCGCTATTCTTGACATGGTTTATATTACTAGTTTTTGCTTGATTCATGATTCACCTGGTTGATTATTATCTGTATTGTAATTCTAGGCATAATTGTAAGGTTTATAAAAATGGATTTATCTGGCCAGCTTTAGGTGTAAAAATCAGATAATAGTTGCCTATTGGCCGATGTTTTAAATAAAAGCTGGTGAATTTAATCATTTTTGACTTGTCATCATACGTTATGTAAAGGCATCTATTATAATGTTTGTTTATTTAAATTAATATAACCTTGAATTTTTTTAACCATATTTGGATATTTAGCGACAGCATTATGGGTCATGAAATTCAGTCGCGCGCATTAGCGTCTAAATTATCTAATAAAATACAAGTACACCATTGTACCTTAAGGCAGCCCTGGTTGAGTTTTGCACCAAGAATTTTACCTCGTTTTGGTAAAAATATTATTTGGAAAAATAAACAACCTGACCCAAGTCAAATTCCAGATGCTATTATTACTTGTGGAAGGCGCATGGCNGCGATTGGAAAATATTATAAACGGCAGTTTAATTGTAAGCACATACAAATATTAAACCCAGGTGATAGTCCTAGAAGATATGATGCGCTCATATGTCCAGAACATGATAGAATAAGTGGTAAAAACACCGTGACTTCAAAGGGTAGTTTACATAATATCTCAAATGATTTTCTAGCTAAAATTAAATGCCCCGATAATATTAGCGTAGATAAAAATATTGTGTGTTTGCTACTAGGTAATCCAGCTAATGACTTTTTTAAAGAATTAGGTAAATTAGCCAAACAAATTAGTCAAAATTTCCCGAATCATTNTTTAATGATTTGTGGGTCTCGACGGACACCTAAAAAGTATTATTCGAATATTAAAAACACTTTCTCNNAAGCGCACTCGATTTGGTTAACAGAAAGTGATGGGAGAAATCCGTATCAGGCTTTATTGGCTTACAGTGATGTGATATTGGTTACAGCAGATAGTATTAATATGGTATCTGAATCGTGCGTAACCAATAATTGTGTGATCGCTATTGGTCAAAACCATATTTCACCAAAGCACCAAAGATTTATTGCGTCAATAAAGGACAGGTTATCCAATTTTGACAATCAAAAAGAGATGAATGAACCTTTGGAGACGCTCAATGATGTAGTAAAAAAGGTTAAAGAACTGCTTTAGTGATTAAAATACAGTCCAGTTCATTTTCCACCAATCCAAAAACTCATCAAAATCAATGCCTCCATTGCCATCAGTGTCAATAGTTTCAAATCCACGAATTGCCATTTCTTTGCTGGCATCAGGAGCTAAGATTTTAAATAACTTTATAAACTCGCTTTCTTCTAATAAATCATTGTGATTCCTATCAAAAAAATCAAAATGATCTCTGATTTCAGAAATTTCTTCTACAGATAATTTAGACATTATATTCTCAGTTGTTGTATTTGATGATTGTAATGGGTTTTAATTTTTAATTCAAAGTTCTATTCAAGTTTGACTGTAGATAGTAGAAATTGATCAAGCCTCAAGCAAAATGTAAAAGTAATTTTGCTAAATAAAACGCAACCTGTGAGTGCGTATATTTTGATCTTTTTATTTGATAAAATAGCCACAAAGGATAATAATTGTCATTAAAGTGTCACAATACAGTCATAAGATGCCCCTATAACTATTTAAATTATTAAAAAACCATAATGAAGAACACAATATTAATTGTAGAAGATGAAACAGCAATTCGAGAAATGTTAGCTTTCTCACTCATGCAATCNGGGTATATTGCTCTACAAGCTAAAACAGCTATGGAGGCATTAGAACTGCTCGATAATGTTTCACCAGATTTGGCCATTATTGATTGGGGTTTGCCTAAAATAAGTGGCTTAGAATTGGTTGCCAGAATACGTGAAAATGAAGTCATTTCAGAAACGCCAATTATTATGCTTACTGCTAGAGCACAAGAAAATGACAAAATTCAAGGATTAGAAACAGGTGTTGATGACTATATGACAAAACCAGTTTCAATCAAGGAGTTACAGGCAAGAATTAAAGCCCAGTTACGTCGATCCTCTGGGTTTAAAAAAACCAATATAATTGACAGTGGCAGTATGATGATGGATTTAGATTCTCATCAAATTATGGTCGATGATAAAGAGTTGAATTTAAGCATTACTGAGTTTAATTTATTAAAGCTTTTTATGAAAAACCCGAACAAACTTTTATCAAGAGAGCAAATTCTAAATCATGTCTGGGGGAGAAGTTCATTTGTAGAGTTGCGCACTGTTGATGTACATATCTTAAGGTTAAGAAAAGCACTAAAAGCCTATCAATTAGACGGCATCTTAAAAACTGTTCGTGGCGCAGGTTATAAGTTTATTGATGAGGCATTATCATAAAAAGTTAATGTTTTATACCCTGTGAAAGCCTATAATTTGGTTTTAAGTTTAAGCGAGGAAATATGAAATCAATAGCCGTTTATTGTTCGTCCAGTGATATTATCCATCAAGATTACTTTAAAACAGCTCAAGACTTAGGCCAATTAATGGCAAAAAATAATCTTGAGTTGGTATACGGTGGCGGTGTTGTCGGACTTATGGGGGAGGTGGCCAGAAGTGTCAAAAATAACGGTGGCCGAACACTCGGAGTCATTCCCAAAGCTTTAAATATTGATAATGTCGTACATGATATCGATGATGAGTTAATAATTACCGATGGTATGCGCGAGCGTAAAGCTATCATGGATGAAAGATCTGGAGCCTTTATCGGTTTACCAGGAGGTTTTGGTACATTTGAAGAAATGTTTGAGGTTTTAACTTTGAAACAACTGGGGTACCACAACAAAGCTATTGTTTTTTTAAATGTTCGAGGATACTATGACAAGTTGTTAGAAATGTTTGGGCACATTTACGCCGAAGGATTTGCCAAAGAACAATACCGTGTGCTTTATCATGTCTGTGAGTCAGCACAAGAGGCAGTTGATTACTTGAAAAATTATCAACCACCCGATTTGCCTGATAAGTGGTTTGTTTAAATAGTTTTATTAATTGACTTTCTGTCGCTTGTAAATGACGCCAACAAGCAACATTAAAGAGATGAGTAATAAAAGTGATAGATTATTAATGGCAGGAATAACTCTAGGAACAGTAGCCCTAATTTGAGTCAAAGTAGAATCACTATAATCAATGGCCCAAACATTATTTGTTACAGGGTCAATTGCAACTCCCCATACGCCATTAGAGCCAACGACCCCATTGGCAAATGAAACGGGAGTAGGTGCCGCTGAAGGTAAACCAGTTGTTGCATTAACCGGCACAGTGAAAAGTGCGAATGCATCTTCAGCATATCCTGCTATCATCAAGTTATTGGCCAATGGTCCAGAAGTTATATACTCTACATCACCTATGCTCAGTCCTGTTAGATCCGCTACGAAAACACCGGCTCCAATGGTATAAGTTCCATCCATGTCATCAGAAACAGGGTGTCTCCATAACTCTTCATCATTGTAATTTGGGACAAGTAAATCGTTAGCATTACTGAATTGATTGGGGATAAAAGCCAAACCACCGTATTCCCCATCATAATTGGTGATTTCTGTATTCTCTATTGCTCCACCATTGGTTCTTTGGGTGATATAATAGGGGTCTGGAACTGTTCTATAAAACATAGTCGTAGAACNTGGTGCAAAAGTGAGTCCTGTATCAATATAATCTTGTGTAAAGATGGGAGAAAAAACACCAAAAGCAGTAACATTTCCGTTGTTGTCACGAGACACCGTAGCAGAGTAAACCCTTGATCCCGCTGATTCAGATTCATCCGATAAAAAAGCTGTATTTCCATCAGAACTAAACTCTAAATCTCCTAAAGAGCCTGAAAGGCCCGCAGGAATTGGAAATTCATTGACGATAGCGAAACCTGAACGAACNCTCATAATTTCTGCTTGTGTAATAAAACTATACATTAGACTGGCTATAAATAAATATTTTTTCATGGTTTTGTTCCCCTTATTGTTTTAATTGTTTTCTATAATTAGTAAATGATACCATATTTAACTGGCTTTGTTNACTATGTATAGTATATTTTTGAAGAGAAAGTTATGAACAAAACTTGAATATAACAATTAGGTTACAAATGTGACACAAATGTCATGAATCCATGATTTTTTCTAAAATAAAATTCAGATTTTAGGTTTTCTATATAATTAAGGTATGATTGAATTTTTTTAAATCAGAGATAATCATGGTCAAGAACATTATATCAGAGATGTTAGGGAAATCCCCAGTGGACCCAATTCAAGAACACATCAAAATTGCATTTGAGTGCGCATCCTATTTACCTGCGCTTATTGAAGCAGCCAATTTAAATGATTGGGACAAAGTAGATACGGTCAATGAAAAAATAAGAAATCTAGAGCATGATGCTGATAAGATTAAGCTAGAGATTAGGTCTAATCTTCCCAAAAGTTTATTTATGCCTGTGCCTAGACAAGACTTATTAGAGTTGGTCTTGGTGCAAGATAAAATCGCAAATATTGCAAAGAGTATTTCAGGAATGATTAAACTTAGACATATCCAAATACCTGCAAGTATGTATCGTGGTTTTTTTGAATTTGTTAANTTATGTGTTGATGCAAGTAAATTTGCTAAAAAATGCGTTAATGAATTAGATGAGTTATATGAAACAGGGTTTCGAGGAGCAGAAGTAAAGTTAGTTCATGAAATGATTGATCAACTAGATAAGATTGAAACAGAAACTGATTTGAAGCAAGCAGAAATGCAAAAAGCATTGTTTGAAATAGAAGGCGACTTACCTCCAGTTAATGTCATGTTTTTATATAGCTTGATTGACAAAGTGGGTGGTATTGCAGATATGGCGGAACGTGTTGGTCGTCGATTAGAAATTTTATTAGCGAAATAGGGGATAACAAAGTGGAATATCAAACAATTTATATAACCCTAGCGGGTGTTTTCGGTCTTTTCATGGCCTGGGGAATCGGTGCAAATGACGTAGCAAATGCTATGGCAACATCGGTTGGTTCTAAAGCAATTACAGTTAAAACCGCCATATTGATAGCAGCAGTATTTGAGTTTAGTGGGGCGATACTTGCTGGTGGTGAAGTAACATCAACTATTCGTAAAGGAATTGTAGACCCTACNGCTATAGAGGGAAANCCGGAATTACTAATTTTTGGGATGTTGGCATCTTTATTAGCGGCAGGTATTTGGTTATTGGTAGCTTCTAAAAAAGGTTGGCCTGTTTCAACTACTCATTCTATCGTTGGTGCAGTTGTTGGTTTTGCTGCAGTAGGTATTGGAATGGATGCTGTTAAATGGGATAAAGTGGGTAGTATTGTCATGAGTTGGGTTGTATCACCTTTAACATCTGGAATTATCGCTTTTTTATTGTTTCAAAGTGTACAAGTGTTGATTTTACGCACAGAAAACCCATTGAAGAAAGCTAAACAATATGTACCAGTTTATATTTTCCTTACGGGTTTCTTTATGACCCTGGTGACTATTAAAAAGGGCTTAAAGCATGTGTCTGATATACAAATTTCAAGTAGTGAATCCTATTTGTATGCTGCCATTGCAGGTTTGTTAATTGCCGCAGTTGGTGCAATTTTTATTTCTAAAATAAAACCAGATCCTACCAAGGAAAAAGAATTTCATTTCCATACGGTAGAAAAGGTGTTTGCTGTATTAATGGTCATTACTGCTAGTGGCTTGGCTTTTGCTCATGGGTCAAATGATGTGGCTAATGCCGTTGGTCCACTAGCAGCCGTCGTATCAACAGCAAAAACTGGTTTGATTACTGGCAAAGCTGCCTTAGATACGTGGATACTGTTTGTTGGTGGTATCGGTATTGTTATTGGTCTAGCGACCTATGGACGAAAAGTTATGGAAACTGTTGGTAGGAAAATTACTCATTTAACACCTTCAAGAGGGTTTGCAGCAGAATTAGCGGCATCAATGACAATTGTTGTGGCTTCTTCTACAGGTATGCCGATTTCTACAACTCACACATTGGTGGGTGCAGTTCTAGGTGTAGGTATGGCAAAAGGAATTAGTGCAATTAACTTGAGTGTAGTTCGTGGCATTTTCTCGTCATGGATTATTACCATCCCAGCTGGGGCTATACTATCAATTATCTTCTTCTTTATATTAAAGACAATTTTTGGTTAATATAGATTAAGAAATAAGAAAACTGTGTAAGGTATTGATTTAACTTGCATAATTGTTTGGCGAATGTAAAATGATGTCATAATGCCTAAATTTTACATCGCCAAATAAACATGATATTTACACCAGACCTCATTGAAAAGCAAATTTCAAGTGTTGAAGAGGCGTGGAAATTAATAAATAATAAACTTCCTCAGTTTGATAAAATTTATACTGTTTGGCATAAATGGTTCTGNGAAACTGTCCAAGATNCTACCTTTCAGCAAGTTGTTACTGATACATTGGTGATTTCTTATGCAAGAATGTCTTTAAGAAATGGATCCATTAGTAATGACCCAAGAAACTATCACAGTGAGACACACATCGATGATTTACTTAATCAATTATTTGTAGTTTCCGATCTGCCACAAAGCAATGAAATAAATGATTCTGGGTGGTCTTTACTTTCTATATTTATAGCGGCGCATGATTTACATCAATCTAAAAAACACGCAGATTCAGAATTAATCGGTGTTAACGAACAAGCCAGCTTCCAAGAAGTGATAAGAATTTTAAGTCGTGTTGATGTCAATCATAGAATTAATCTAGAACATAAGGAGCTGTTAAAATTAATGATCCATGGTAGTACTTTCGGCAAAGGACAGGATGTGGAAGGTGATATATATCATGGTAATCTAGTAAAGTCTCTTGCTAAAAAAATAAACGATATTGATGAATTGGATAAGGAATTAGCTTATCTTGCCTGTGATATTGACACAGCAAATGTTGCATTAGATTTAAAAGACTATGCAAAAACAAGTATTGATGTTTATAACGAAATTCAAAATCTAGCAAAAAACAGTTTATCGGCACATACATTTTTTGGTGAAGCGCAAGAACAGTATTTTTTTGAATTACAGGGATTTAATTCTCAACTAGGTGCATTAGCTTTTGCCCAAAAGAAAAAAGAAAACGCACCAAAAGTTAAACAAATAAGCCTCAATATCAAAAATCTCGATAAAACTTTGAGCAATGAAAAAGTAGTGGAATATTACTTAGCTCAAGTCGACTCCCAAACCTAAATTCTTAAGTGAGTAGTATTCAGGCACAACAAAAGAAACAAATATTTGTGGTTCGTCATGGACATGCTGATTTCGATACACGCATTGATTTTGAAAGGCATTTAACAGAGAAAGGGCAAGAAGCGGTAAAAAAAACAGCTGTTTTCATACAAAATAAATGCAGAGAATTATCTATAGATGTTGATCTGTGCATTAGTTCTGCGGCAATGAGAACCAGACAAACGGCAGATATAATCTGTCAAACAAATCAAATTGCACAATGTCATTTCCATAAGGAGTTGTATGCAACTGAGTTCAGTCAATGGATTGATAAAATATCAAAGGAGGCGGCACAAAATATTTTATTGTAGGCCACAATCCAACTTTTAGTCAGTTTGTTAGAAACACATGTGGTTATGAATGTTACATGCAACCAGCAAACTGTGCGTTTATAACACTTGAATTTTCACCCGATGGCATCATTTATCCTGCTACATTAAATGATTATTACCAAAATGAATAAATATCAATTCAACCGTTCCTTAAATAATTTTAAAAGAAATACCCGTTACTATTTTCAAAAAATTCCAAAAATAACTCGTTATTTGCTTATTGCTATAACATTGGTTTTCATACTACAACAGTTTGTTAACTTGTCTTATTTTGTTTTACAAAACTTTAATCGTGGCTTTAACCCTTTGCAACTGGTTAGTTATGCATTTCTACATGCAGATTTCTCGCATTTGTTTTTTAACGGTTTAGCTATCTGGATGTTTGGGTCGCAAATCGAAGATTACTGGGGAGAAAAAAAATACCTGACCTATGTATGGGTTTGCATAATAGGTGCTGCAATCACACACATGATATTTGTTAACTCAAATGTGATAGGTATTTCAGGATTGGTATTCGGTTTGTTATTAGCTTTTGGTATGATGTGGCCAGACAGAGAAATATTTCTATTATTACCCCCAATGCCGATAAAAGCAAAGTATATGGTAATGGGATATGGTGCTTTATTGTTGTTAAATATCCTTACCTCAAGGAATGACGGCATTGCTCATTTTGCTCATTTGGGTGGGGCATTGAGTGGGTACTTGTTAATTCAATATTGGCGAGGGAAGCCCCCTTTTAACAGAAATAATCCAAAGAAAAATAACAACAATATATACCGAGTGAAATAATGCCTATTACTGTATCGCTAAAAGAAATAATTAAAGCCAGTAAAAATGTATATCGATACCTATCGCCAACACCATTGCGTTACTATCAACAGTTGAGCGTTCAAATAGGAGCCAAAGCTTGGCTAAAACACGAAAATCACAATCCTACGTGTGCTTTTAAAGTGCGCGGTGGAATTAATCTTTTGGCACAGTTAACGAAAACTCAAAGAAAATTAGGTCTATATACTGCGTCGACTGGTAATCACGGACAAAGCATTGCTTACGCAGCACAAGTATATAATGCTAAAGCAATTGTCTATGTTCCCAAAAATGCCAATGCTGGAAAAGTTGCAGCCATGCAATCTTATGGTGCAAGAGTTGTTCACTTTGGGGACAATTTCGATCAATGTCGTGCTGCTGCATTAGAGGCAGCTGACAAGAATAAGGGTTTATTTGTTGGGCCAACTGATGAAGTGTTAATCAATGGTGTGGGCAGTTATGGTTTGGAAATCATGAATGAGTTACCTGATGTAGATGTTATTATTGTTCCTGTTGGTGCAGGTAGTGGAATTTGTGGTACATCTATTGTCGCAAAAACAATCAACCCAAAAATTAAAATTATTGGTGTTCAGTCTGCACAAGCCCCAGCTCAGCAATTAAGTTGGACAAATAGAGAACTAATCGAAGCAGATAGTCATACAATTGCCGAAGGAGTTGCCACAGGTGTACCGTTTATCAATACTCAAAAAATCATGTGGAAAAATGTAGATGAGTTTGTTTTAGTGGATGACAAAGAGATCATCAAGGCCAATAAAATCTTAATTGAAACTACCCATAATCTTATCGAAGAAGCCTCAGCGGCAACTTTTGCTGCTGCTTTAAAAATAAAATCCCAATTAAAAGGCAAAAACGTCGTGTTGATTATGAGTGGTGGAAATATTTCAATGCAGAACTTGAGCAGTTTAATCAGTTAACTCATCAAAATTAATTGAAAAGCACTAGATTATTAGGTTCAAATTTGGTTTGCTTTATAGTATTAGTGTATGATTTATGAATCATGAGTGGGGAAACACAATGAAGAAAAAAATTATAATCAGTTTGTTTATTACGATTGGTTCAAGTTTTACAATGGTTCAAGCAACTGAAATCTTTATTAATGGTTTTGAAAAAATTATTTTCCCAATAATTCTTAATGACACTGGTATTGTTTTTAGCGCTGACCCTACAAGTGGTAATGATGCTACTTGTGTTGAATCAAATCAAGATTGCTTTCAAGGGCGCGATCTTTTAGAGAACAATCCAAGTGATGGACATGCAGGGTTTAGCTTCACAAAATTAGCAGCTAATGGCGATATCTTGCCAGCCAATGCCATGACTCATTCTTGTGTGAGAGATAATGTGACAAGTTTGGTATGGGAGGTTAAGACCACAACAGTTGGTATTCACAACCAAGACAATACATACCAATGGGGAGGCCCCACAGCCATAGGTGCTGCTCATGTGCTTCGTAAAGGAGAATTTTATGTTCCAAGCTGGTATGATTTAGTTACTGGTACAAATATGAATAGTTTATGTGGGTTGTCCAATTGGAGGGTACCTAACGGGAATGAGTTATATAGTATCGTTAATAACAATACTTCTAATCCTACTATCGATAGCAGTTATTTCCCCAATACCGTTTCATCAGACTATTGGACATCTTCACCAGATCCCTCAGATGAGACTATCGCATGGACTATAGAATTTTTCTATGGATTACTTAGTAATTTTGAGAAGGCCAGAGCCAATGAATATCGTGTGCGATTAGTGAGTTCAGGGTTGTAATATTAAGTTTTATCTTATTAATCTTGCTATGAAAAAATACAAATTATCAAATAATGTATAGGAATAAAAATGAAGAATATTGCATTAATAATATTAGGCCTCCTAATATCTCAAACCACAAATGCTGAAATAAATTGTGAGGATTATATTACAAATGAATGGCCCGATTCACGCTATAATATAAGAGAAGACGGGACTGCTGGAGAAAAAGTAGTAGTAGATAATCAAACTGGTCTTATGTGGAAACAATGCAGTGAAGGGTCGTCAGGTTCTAGTTGTGCCACAGGGGGAATTACGAATCCTACATGGGAAAATGCCTTATTAATTCCACAAAACACGTTTTTCGGTGGGTATGGAGATTGGCGGTTACCCAACATAAAGGAGTTTCAAACATTAGTGGCTAAAAGGTGTTATAACCCTAGTATTAATCGAACTTATTTTCCTAATACACCATGGTCCCAAAGTTGGTATTGGACATCCTCTCCAGCTGAATTTGATTTTGGTTCTAATAAAGATTTTACATTTGTGATTGAATTTGGTTCTGGCATTGTGGCAGCGCATCCTCGTAGTTTCCTTAATCACGTAAGGTTAGTTCGTAATTTTGGAGAGTAAACAAATTTCTTAATACAAAGTTGACCACCAATATAAAATGTATTTATAAATTGAGTTATAATCATTTCAAATGAAGAATTTCTATCAAAGAATACTGGCTATTTTTTTGAAATAACCGTAAATCTTCCATTAACAGTCCAACCCTTAAAGGCCTAATTTATGACAAAAAAACACATTGTTATTGTCGAAGATGAACCGAGTATCTTAGCGAATTATCAAGCTGCATTACAGCGACAAGGTTATACAAGTAATGGCTATGAAGAGCTTGTACTTGCTAAAAAAGCTTTAACGCAATCTTTACCAGATTTGGTAATAATAGATGTCGGTTTGGGCGATGAACCAGATGGAGGGTTTGAGTTGTGCCGTTTTCTTCGCACACAATCAGAAACATTGCCTATTTTATTTTTAACGGCACGGGATAATGAGTTTGACATGGTGTCAGGTTTGCGCCTAGGTGCGGATGATTATTTGAGTAAAGATATCTCATTGCCACATTTGTTGGCTAGAGTTGCGGCTCTATTTAGGCGTCAAGATTTATCTCAAGTTAAAGTTGAAGAAAATATTATTGCACAAGGCGATTTGAAAATATTAACAGACAATTTACAAATATTTTGGAAAGACAATGCTGTTGATCTAACGGTTACAGAGTTTTGGATGATCGTTTCTTTAGCTAGACACAAGGGTCACGT
>JGI24724J26744_10000344_pt1 | contig 35015 bp, 34 predicted proteins | sample Cruoilmetagenom7_FD_26744 | JGI IMG/M metagenome (IMG submission 26744) | reverse complement strand
CTCAGCGCGCATTTCAGCGCCAAGGAGAACCGCGCTAATTCTCCACCCGACGCGATGGCGCGCAGCGGCCCAAAGCCCGCTCCGGGATTGGTTTCAATCTCAAACTCTGCGCGCTCCAACCCGCGCGCGCCGCTATCATCTTCACCAATTGGCGTGAACCCGACCTGTACCTTCACCCGGCCCAGATGCAGCGGCGCAAGCTCCGCCATAATCGCCGCCTCCAGGCGCGTCGCCCCCGCCTGCCGCGCTGCCGTCAGCTTCTGCGCGACGCTCTGCCATTCCGCGCGGCTCGAGGCCTCCCGCTGCTTCGCTTCCTCCAACGCCTTTGTGTCAGCGTTGCACAATGCCAGCGTCGCCCGGTGCTGCTCCAGCTTGTCGTACAGATCATCGGGATCGGTATCATATTTCCGCCCCGCCGCACGCAGGGCGAACAGCCGCGACTCAACCTGATCCAGGGTCCGCGCATCATGGCCGGTAAAGCTCATCAGCGTTGCAATAGCGGTGCGCGCTTCGGCCAGCTCGATCAGCGTCCGCTCGACCGCATCAGCAGCATCGGCCGCGGCCTGTTCAAGCCCGCCGTCAAGCGTATCCAGCCCCTGCACGCGCAACACCCGTTCGGTCGCGCGGGCGGCTTTTGCCAAATTGGCCTCAATCGCCGCGACCCGCAGCGCGCTATCGGCCTCCTCAATATTCTCGCTTAGCTTTTCTGACTGTAACAAGACCCCGCGCTGCCCGGCCAATTTGCTCGCCTCACCCTGATCCGGGCCGAGCTTGCCCAGATCTTCAACCGCAAATTCCAACCAGTCGCGCTGCTCGGCCGCGTTGCGGGCGGCGTCCTGCAGGTCCAGCCGCGCCTGCCGCGCTGCCTCATAGTCCGCCCATGCGCTTCCGCAGGCGACCAACAAACCCCCATTCTCTGAAAACGCATCAAGTAATCCGCGATGACTGTTCGGCCGCATCAAGCCCGACGCCGCATGCTGGCCATGGACCTCAACCAGCATTTCCCCCAAAGCTGCCAAGAGCGCCGCATTCACCGGCTGATCGTTGACAAAGGCCCGCGACGGCCCTTTCGCCGGGACCACGCGCCGCAAGGTCAAGGTCTCCGCAGGGTCCGCTTCAATCCCATTCTCGGCAAGGATCATCCAGACGCTATGGCTGTCAGGCAAGCTAAACTCGGCTGAGATCACCGCCTGATCATCCCCCACCCGCACCATTTTGCGATTGGCCGGGCCGCCGAGCACCAAACCGAGGCCATCAAGGATGATGGATTTTCCCGCCCCGGTCTCGCCAGTAAGGGCCGTAAACCCTAGTCCAGCCTCAAGATTCAAGCGGTCAATTAGAACGAACGAACGGATAGAAAGCGCAACTAACATGCGCTCTCATATCACAAGAACAAAAACGGAACAAGCGGCTATTTCCCGCCGGGAATCAACCTCTGTAACCAGGTCCGGCGCTGCGCTTCGCTGGCCGCCTCAGGGTCCAACCCTTCATTGCCGAGCAGGCGATACGTGTCGCGATACCAACGGCTTTCCGGATAGTTATAGCCAAGCACTGACCCCGCCGCGAGGGCTTCTTGTTGAAGGCCCAGCGACAGATAGGTCTCGACCAGACGGTGCAGCGCTTCGGGCGCGTGACTGGTGGAGTCATATTCCGTCACCACCGTGCGGAAACGGTTGAGCGCCGATAGGTGCTGATTACGGCGCAGATACCAGCGCCCAATCTCCATCTCTTTACCGGCAAGCTGATCATAAACCATGTCGAGCTTGACCGTCGCATCGCGCGCATAATCGGTCTCTGGGTACCGGCGCACCACATCACGCAAGGCGTCCTTGGCCAGATGCGTCGTCTTCTGGTCCCGGCCCACATCCATGATCTGGTCAAAATAGCTGGCCGAGATCAGGTAATAGGCATAGGGCGCGCCCTGCCCGGCCGGATTGAGCGACAAGTAACGCTGCGCCGTCAGAATCGCGTCATCATACAGGCGCGACTCATAAGAGGCATAAGCCGACATCAGTGAAGACCGCCGCGCCCATTCCGAATAGGGGTGTTGACGCTCAACCTCGTTGAACAGGAGGATCGCGTCGTCATAGTCCCGCTTGTCCAGCTCGTCGGTGGCGCGCTGATACAACTGCTCAACCGGGCGCTCAACATAGGCTGTCTGCTGCGACCGTCGGGAATTCTGACAGGCCGACAAGGCCGCCACTGCCAGCGGCAAGAGTAGAAGGAATTGAATTGATTTACGCATGCTTAGGCCGTCATGTCTGCTTCGGTCTTCAATTTCATCAGGTAGCCCGTTTTGTAAAGGCCGAGACTGCGCCAATCGCTACAATCAAAACCCACCTTGCCAACAATTCATGTCGCTGAGTTTCAAACAGGTCGCCCGGTTTTGCGCAACTGGTTGCTTTCTAAACCAAACAGGCGCACGCATTACGTTATAACAATCATAACTTTTTGTTTTTGTTGACTTTTATTTTTCATCAGATACATGAATCGCATGCCTCATCACGATCACGACCATCATCATCACGGCGCACATGGTCACTCCCATACACCACCTGACACCGCTGATGGTCGCCGGCGCGTTGCACTGGCGGCCATTCTAACATTTGCCTTCATGATCGCTGAGGTCGCTGGCGGGATTATTTCCGGCTCACTGGCCCTGCTGGCGGACGCCGCCCATATGCTCACCGATGCCGGTTCTCTGGCGCTGGCCTGGCTCGGGTTCAAACTGGCTGAGCGCCCGGCCGATGCGGCCCGGTCATTTGGCTGGGGGCGCTTCAAAGTCCTCGCCGCTTTCGTCAACGGTTTGGCGCTGATCGTTTTGGCGATTTGGATATGTATCGAAGCGATTGGGCGGCTGGCCCAGCCGGTTCCGGTCATGGGCTCGCTATTGCTTGGCGTGGCAACGGTTGGCCTATTGGTCAACTTGCTCGCCTTCGCAATCTTGCATGGCGGGGACCGTGAGGATTTGAACATGCGCGGCGCGCTTTGGCACGTGGCCGGTGACCTGCTTGGCTCGGTCGCCGCGATTGGCGCCGCGATTGTTATTCTGTTGACCGGGTGGATGCCGATTGACCCAATTCTCTCCGTGCTTGTTGCCCTGATCATTGCGGTTGGTGGCTACCGCTTGGTTTGCGCCACAGGCCACATCTTGATTGAAGGGGTTCCGCAGGGCCTGTCTCCGGCCGAAATCAAGGCCGATCTGGAAAGCGAAATCTCTGATATCCGATCGGTTGAACATGTTCACGCCTGGGCCTTGAACGAAACCAAGTCGCTGATCACGCTCGACGTTGATGCAAAACCGGGGGCCTGCCCAGAGGCCCTTCGGCTNGCCGTAAAGGCGCGTTTATCAGAGCGATTCGGGGTCGATCATATCACTGTTGAGGTCAGAAGTGAGCGCCGCGATANCCCGCCTGTAAAGGCCTGATATCAGNCNNTTAAACGAAAATCAGGCACGAAAAAAGGAGGCCAAAAAAGCCTCCCTTCTCCACTCTACACATACTCTACTGTGCCCTACATACCCGAATTCGTGTGAATAGCAAATTAACCGCAATTCACATCGGGTTTGTAGCTTACTTGGCGAGCGTTGCCGCCACGCCTTTTGCCAAAGTTCTGGCTTGAGTTTTCCAAGCATCGCGGGTGACGCGACCAGGGAAGCTAATATCAACTTCCAAAGCTTCGATTTGCGCTTTTTTCAGCTGAGCAATCTGCCAGTAGTGGTAGATGCCGGCTTTTTTCAAACGGGTTTCAAGAACCGCACCAACGCCTTTGATCATGGTCAGATCGTCAGCATTACCAATCGGCGCCGTCAGGCGGCCAGCCGCATCGACAACTGCCGCAACAGTTTTAGCGGTTTTCGTTGTGGCTTTGGTTTTTGCTTTTGGCGCGCTGGTTGAAGCCTTAGCCTTGCTAACTTTGTGCGCTTTTTTCTTCGCACGCTTTGGCTTGTCAGCGACAGCGGCGATTTCTTTGCTCAAACGCTCAACCCGGGCTTTGACTTTCTCGTCAGCGCCAGATGCGTCGGCACGAAGGGCCGCAACTTGCTCTTCTAGATCATCAAGTTTGGAGTGCAGCTTGTCAGCTTTCTTCGCTTTACCTGAGAACTTGTCGAGACCCAGTGCGTCACGCATGCGTTCCATACGGGCTTCCAGACGCTCACGTTGCTCGTCTTGGAATTTTGAAACCGTCTCAGAAACGTCTTCGCTCGCATCAAGAACCCGGTCGCGAACTTTCGTCACGCGCTCGCTGACTTTAGAGAAGCCGTCATTCATTTGATCGGTCATTTTCGCAACAGATTTGTTGGAAGACAGGCGGGCACGAACGTCGCCTTCGATTTCAGAACCGCGCTCAACCAGATCGTCAAACAGAACGCCGCCTTGGTCGCTTACTTTGCCAACGCCGTCAGCGGCAACATCATAGGCTTTGCCATAGGCGCCAACGCCAGCCAGCCAGATTTTGTGTGCAACTTCGAAGCCTTTGCCTTCCATGACGGAGTTCACCAGCTTTGCATTTGCTTTTTGCGCTTTTTGCGCCTTTTTCGTTTTCTTCGCCATTTCAAAGGCTCCTTTCAACGTGCGGAATGGCAACGCGCCTTTCCTCATTGCCCAGGGAATTACCGGCAAAGTCTAGAAAGGTCATACTAATCGCGACGGGCCGGTGCCGATTGCTCTGCCGCCAAACGGCAGAACCGGTCATATATGCTGGGCTTTCGGCCTGGTTTCCGGTCCGTTTCGGTGCTGGATCATACTCTGATCGGGTGGGTTTCGGCCCCAAATAGACAGAACCCGGCCCGCAAATGCGTCCGGGTTCTTGATTTACAGTCCAGGTTTGGCCTGCGAAACTACGCGGCGACCGGCACTTTAATAGCCGCACCAGGCATCTGCTCCAGCAGAAAATCATGAAATGTTTCAGCACGTTGGATAAAACGATTGAACGGCAGTTTGGCTTTAAACACCGCTTCTGGCGCAATATTACAGCCACAGCGCAAGGCCGTCGCGACCGCATCATCACGCTCCGGCTGCGCCGAACACACCGCAATCCGGTGCTTTCCCATATTCGCAATCCGCGCAATCGTCATATCACCATCATGGCTGTCCGGCAGTGTCAGATCCAGCATGATAAGATCGAAACGCTCCAGGCGCAGGCGGTTTTCCGCCTCCATCAATGTCGTTGCCATAACCAGATCAACCGGCACACGCGCGCGCGCCGCTTTATCCGCTGCAACGGCCAGTAACTCACACACTGGCTGATGATCTTCGACCCAGAGAACTTTCATATGCTACTACCTTTAATCTACAATTTTCTCCGGCGCTTCTCGCCTGCCCTGTTCTGAACACAATCTGACACGTGAGCCTTACGGGATGGTAAAGCAGAAATGACCAAAGTATTGACAATGCTACAGTTTCGCTTTGATCCGGCCGAAAACACCCCCCCTATCGCCAAGGTCAAACAACCTGTGATAACCTTGCTCGATACGCTGGGAACACCAATGGAGACGGGCGAATTATGACCGATAATGGGCTGCCCGTTGCGACCAAACCATCGGCGTTTTTGGTCGATATTGAGGACAGCGAAAATCATATTGTTGACGTGCTAATAAAAGAGCGATGCCCAAGTTTTGTGGATCACTGGTCATGGCCGCTCGTACGTCCGGCGCTCTACAGCATCCTTGGATATAACAAGGCCCGCCGGCTCGCCGATCATCTTATTACCCAAAACGGCCGTGACAGTTTTGATCATCTGTCTGGCGAACTTGGGATTGATCTGACCTTGAACCAGATTGAACGCATGCCGCAGACCGGACGCCTGGTTGTTGCCGCAAATCACCCAACCGGGCTGGCGGACGGTGTGGCGGTGTGGGACGCGCTAAAAAAAGTTCGGCAAGACATCGTTTTTCTCGCCAATGCAGACGCGATGCGGGTCAATCCCAACTTTACCGACGTCATCATCCCGGTCGAATGGCTGGGCGAAAAACGCTCCCCAGCAAAAACCAGAGAGACGCTTCGCCTCGCAAAGCAGGCCTTTGCCGAGGAAAAGTGCGTGGTGATCTTCCCATCCGGCAAGCTCGCCAAAAAGATTGATGGCGTTTTGACCGAACAGGACTGGTTTCCAACCGTTGTTAGCCTCGCCCGCAAACATAAAGCCCCGATCCAGCCGCTCAACGTGCAAGCCAAGAATTCGTGGCTCTACTATCTGTTCTCGAACATGAATGGCGAGCTGCGCGATATCACGCTGTTCAAAGAGCTTCTGAACAAGAAAAACAGCCCCTTCGAAATGACCTTCGGGCCGCTGATCAACTCCAACCTATTAGAGGGCGACGCGAATGAGCTGACCATCGCCTTGCGCGAGCATGTCTCCACCGACCTCAAAATCTCACCCAATCAAGGGTTCGACCCGCAAGCCTAAACAGCATATAGGGCCGCCACCGGCGCGGCCCTACAGCATTCGGCTATGTGGTTAATCATTCTGGCTGCCATACCAATCAACGTCGCGGGTCATATACATCGTCAGAGCAATGGCGACGAAACTCGCGACCGCACCGGCCAGCAGCGCATGGCCTTCCGCTCTCATCAGAATGTAGATTAGCGTATAAATACCGCTCATCACACCTAATGCTCGCAATCCATACTGACGCGACTTGAACACCGACATCGCATAATAAGATGTCAGTCCCACCGTCATGATCGCCGCGACGATAAAGGCAAAGTCAAAGCCGACACGTTCAGAAAACGACAATAGCAACAAGTAAAATATCGACTGCGCCAACCCGACCAGAACGTATTGGGCTGGGTGCGCTCTTGCCCCTGACGTAATTTCGAACAGGAAATAGGCCAGAAAAACGAAACCAATGAACATGGCCGCATATTTCAGCGCCCGCTCGACACTCTGATAGGGGCTGGCCTCTTTAATGAAGCGAACCGCCATGTCGCGATTATTCCACTGGGTGACCATCTGCAAATCGAGATTGGCACCCGCGCCAGCAATGCCGCGCGCCATGTAAGGCACACGCCATTCTGCCTCAAACCCCGTTTCGCCATCCCCAATATTGTGGGCGTCTGGAAGCACCCCGCCACCAAAGCTAGGGCTTGGCCAATTACTCACCATGTCAAACCGCGTATCCTTGGCAAATGGGCCAACCGCCAATCGCTGCGCGCCGGTCAAGTGCAGGCTGGCTGTCACTTCTATCAGGCGTTCCTCGTTCGCCAGATTGGGAATACGCCCGCCCGCCAGAACAACACCGGCATAAGGCACAGCGTCATATCCCGATTGTGAAGCCCGATAATTTGTCGGCTCCATGGCAATGGTTTGCCCGTTTGCGGTCACATGGATCACATCCTTGATTCCGCGCGTGTCCGAAACGCCTGTATATAGCCGCGCATCACCCCAAATCGCTTCGGCATTGGCCGGGATCGCCCGGCGCAACGCGCCCGGATCGAATGTGGCAGAAAAACCCAGCATCGCATCAAACACCGGGATCGTATGGATGCCGCGCCGACGTTCTTCGACCGATACATTCGCATCGGCCGCGCCGGTCTCTGCAAAGGCGATGGCCATGCCATAGACGACCGAGTCCGGCTTATTCGGATCCGGCGTCTGGCTATACGGAACAGCCAGAACGGGGCCGAGAACGGTTTGCTGCCCGCCAACACTCTCGCCCACTTCGGTGATCGCCAGCTGTAAGCCGCTGCTGCGTTCATGCACGACGCCATAGACCAGTAGTGCCGGAATAATCATCAGGACGGCGAGCGCACAAACCAGCAAGAGTTTCATACCGGCAGACCGTCTCGGCGTGAAAAAGCTAAAGTTGGGCGGGCTGCCCTTAGGGCTTGTTGGGGAGGGTTGGTCCGTCATCGAAGTCTCCGTCTTTTATCTGTTGGAGACGTGCTCATCGCAAATGACAAAGGCGAGACCGCGGTCTCGCCTTGTTCAGATTACGGAAAGTTTAGGGCGAAACCGCGCTTAAGCTTTTTGCACCGGCTTGGCTGTCAANGAGCCATGGCAATGTTTGTACTTCTTGCCCGACCCGCATGGGCACGCGCCATTGCGCGGCGTGCGTGACCAATCCTCCTCAGCCTGCGCCACCATTGCNTTCGGAGCCTGCTCGGCAACANTTTGCGGGGTCGTATCGCGTTCATTCACGCCGGTATCCGGGTCGAGGTGTGTTTCGAAGACAGGTTGCTTGTCGAGNACAGGTCGCGCCGGTTCGGGNGGCGCAACTTGCGCGTTCATCAACCAGCGCGTCACTTCAAGCCGCATCTCCGACAACATATCGTAGAACAGTTTGAACGCTTCTTCCTTAAACTCGTTCAGCGGGTCACGCTGACCGTAGGAGCGCAAGTGGATAACCGAGCGCAGCTGATCAATTTGCTGCAGGTGATTACGCCAACGCCCATCAAGAACTTGCAGAAGAACCTGCTTTTCAACCATTCGGAACTGGCCTTCAACCGCGCTGGCAGCCTTCTCCGTGTAAGCTTTTTCAGCTGCCTCGACGACGCGTTCGCTGATTTCGTCATTCGCGACACCTTCTTCTGCCGCCCAGTCCGCGATTGGCAGGTCAAGCGCCAGCATTTCTTGAATGCGCCCACTTAGGCCTTCGGTATCCCAGAGGTCAGCATGCGCCTTTTCGGGCATGTGGTGCATGACCATGCCTTCAATCACCTGCTCTCGCATCTCCTGAATTTCATCATAGACGCTATCAGCATGCATAAAGTCGCGGCGCTGTTCGAAGATCACCTTACGCTGATCATTGATGACATCATCATACTTCAAAACATTCTTACGAATATCGAAGTTGCGAGCCTCAATCTTCTTCTGCGATGTCTCCATCGCCTTGTTCATCCACGGATGCGTGATGCCCTCATCTTCCTTGATGCCGAGGCCTTTCATGATCGAGTTCAGGCGATCGGCTGCGAACACGCGCATCAGATCATCTTCAACCGAGATGAAGAACTTGACCGGCCCGGATCACCCTGGCGGCCGGTCCGGCCACGCAGCTGATTATCGATCCGGCGGCTTTCGTGACGCTCGGTCCCCAGCACATAAAGGCCGCCGGCCTCAAGCGCCTGTTTCTTGGCAACTTCAACCTCTGCCGTGATCCGATCACTGATCATTTGCAGCTCGCCTTCGGACGGCTCCGCACCTTTTTTGGCAACATGTTCGGCGACCGCCACCTCAAGCTGCATGTCGAGATTACCGCCGAGCTGAATATCGGTCCCCCGGCCAGCCATATTGGTCGCAACCGTAATCGCGCCCGGCACACCGGCATTGGCGACAATGCTTGCCTCTTGCTCGTGATGACGCGCATTCAAAACCTTGTGCGGAATTTTCGCCGCCGTCAGATAGGTTGAGACGATTTCAGATTTCTCAATAGATGCGGTGCCGAGCAAGACGGGCTGGCCCTTGGCCCGCGCTTCACGCACTTCCTCGACGATCTCTTTATACTTCGCCGACGCCACCCTGTAGACGACATCATCGTCATCGATCCGCTGAATGGGTTTATTGGTTGGCAGTTCAAACGTCGCGAGGCTGTAAATGTCGCCAAATTCCGACGCCTCTGTCATCGCCGTCCCGGTCATCCCGGCAAGTTTGTCATAAAGGCGGAAATAATTCTGGAACGTAATCGATGCGAGCGTTTGGTTCTCAGGCTTGATATCGACCTTTTCCTTCGCCTCAATCGCCTGGTGCAAACCTTCTGAGAGGCGCCGCCCCTCCATCATCCGCCCGGTAAACTCGTCGATCAGCATCACTTCGCCATCTTTGACGATGTAATCCTTGTCGCGGTTAAACAGCTTGTGTGCCTTCAGGGCCTGATTGGCGTGATGAACGATGGACACATTAGCCGGTTCCCAAAGCGACCCTTCAAGCATGCCTTTTTCAGCCAGCACCTCTTCCATCATTTCGAGACCATCCTCGGTGAAGACGACAGATTTCATCTTCTCATCAAGGTCGACGTGTTTTTCGTCATTCAACAGCGGAATAAGCGCATCAACCGTGCGGTACAGTTCGGACCGGTCATCGGTTGGGCCGGAAATGATCAACGGCGTACGGGCTTCATCAATCAGGATTGAATCAACCTCATCAACAATCGCAAAGGCGTGGCCACGCTGGGCCATCTGTTCCAGCGAATATTTCATATTATCGCGCAGATAGTCGAACCCATATTCATTATTGGTGCCGTAGGTGATGTCCGACGCATAAGCCGCTTTGCGCTCCTCATCGGTAACACCCTGTTTGATGACCCCCGTGGTCATACCCAGGAACCCGTATAAACGGCCCATCCATTCGGCGTCGCGTGCCGCCAGATAATCATTCACCGTAACCAGATGCACGCCATTGCCCGCCAAAGCATTCAGATAGGCTGGTAGCGTCGCCACAAGGGTCTTGCCTTCACCCGTGCGCATCTCTGCAATGGCACCATTGTGCAAAACCATCCCGCCAAGCAGCTGCACATCAAAGTGGCGCATGCCAAGCGACCGCTTGGCCCCTTCGCGTACAACCGCAAAGGCTTCCTCAAGCAAGTCGTCCAAGGTCGCGCCATCGGCCAGTTTCTGCCGGAATTCTGCGGTTTTAGCCCGCAGCGCCTCATCTGACAGGCTTTCAATCGCTGGCTCCAGCGCATTGATTTTGTCGATCCGCTTACGCAGAGGCTTCAGCTGGCGATCATTGACTGACCCAAAGATTTTTTGTGCAAAAGACAGCATTGACGGGGGTACCACTCACATCTTTTAAACTTCTGGCGCCCGCAAAACCACAAAAGCGTTGACAGGACGTGCACACCAAATGGCGCACATAGGAAACTAGCCCCTCGACCGGGGCACAGTGGGGACTTAAGAACGCCGTAATACAGTGTCAATTAGGCGGATGCCGCAAAGGGAAGCAAGAGATGCAGCGTACCGGAACCCACCCCATCGCGATTGCGGCGATTATGCTTTGTTTCGCAGGGGTTTCCGCCTGCGATCCCTCGCCGAACACGCGCGCTTCAACCCGGCAAGTCGATGGCGCGACCGCCGCATTGGTGAACAATGAGCCGATTTATATCAGCGATGTTGAACTTGAGGCGGCTGCCCAAGGCAGAATTGAACCCAATACACCCTTTGGTCCGGACCATCCCGAATTTCAGCCGGTTCTGGAACAGTTGATTGACCAACGCTTGCTGGCGCAAGAGGCTGTTGATCGCGGGCTGGATCTCGATCCGGCAGCACGGCGCAGGCTGAGGCGGGCCGTGAACGCCTGCTCGGAAACATCCTGGTGGAGAACTTGGTCGCCAATGAAGTGACCGAAGTTGCGATTGATGAAATGTATGCTGCACAAGTTGAGCTGCAGCAGCTTGATGACGAAGTTCGCCTTCGCCACATCTTGGTTGAAACCGAGGAGAAGGCGAACGCGGTGCTGCAGGAATTGCAAGCCGGGCGCGCCTTCACCGAAGCGGCCTTCGAGCATTCCGAAGACATCCGTACCCGGCTTGATGGCGGTAATTTCGGATGGGTTTCGCCAAACGAAATGAATGACCCTTTCCCCTCAATGATTGGCGATACGGCAACCGGCTCGCTATCGGCCGCGTTTGAATCCGAACAAGGCTGGCACATCATTCGGGTTGACGAGCGACGCACCCGCCCGCCGAAAACCAAAGCAGAAATGCGCCCGGAAATCATTACCTTCCTGACCTTCACGCAAATCAGCGAAATTCTAAAAGACCTTCGCGCCCAAGCAGACATCCGCCTGCGCGATCCGGTCACCTTGCCGCCGCAGCCGGCGGAAACAGAGCCAGAGCCTAACACCGAAACTGAACAAGACGAATCGCCCTCCGAATGAACCTGAAACCTTCCCCATTCGCCCCAGAGTCGTTTCCTGATCTGCCGGTGGTGAAAGGCGTGCGCGCCACGACCGCTTCACGCGGCTTTTATGCCGCACGTGGTCTCGACCGCGATGACGTGTTTCTGTTCGCATTTGATCCCGGTACGACATGCGCTGGCGTCTACACCCGCTCGACGACGGCATCGGCAGACGTACGCTGGTGCCGGCAAGCCTTGGAAAATGGTGGCGGTTATGCCCGCGCGCTTGTGGCCAATTCCGGCAACTCCAACGCCTTTACCGGATCAAAAGGCGTGCTGAAGAATGAGGCCACACTGGCCGCGATGATGCAAGCGCTTAGCCTTCAGAAAGACCACTGCTTCCTCGCCGCTACCGGCGTGATCGGGGAACCCTTACCAGACCCGAACTATGTCGGCAGCATCGTCCCGGAAATGGCCGACCACCTTGCACCGCCCGATTGGCAGGCCTGTGCCGAAGCGTTCATGACAACTGACACGTTCGCCAAAGCCGCGGGCCGTTCATATAACGATGGCGAGCATGATATTTCCCTCGCCGGGATTGCTAAAGGCTCCGGGATGATCGCGCCGAACATGGCGACCATGCTGGCTTATGTTTTTACCGATGCGGCGGTGGCGCCAGATATTCTTGACCGCGCATTGCGGGATGCGACCAATAGCAGTTTCAACGCGATCACCGTCGATAGCGATACATCGACCTCCGATACGCTCATGGTGTTCGCTACCGGGGGCTCCGGCGCGGCTCCTATCGTCTCGCCCGATGATCCGCGTCTGCCCGCCTTCACCGCCGCTCTCAATCANATTTGCCTCGATCTCGCACTTCAAATCGTCAAAGACGGNGAGGGTGCAAGCAAGTTCATCACGATCACGGTCGAAGGCGCCGCCTCCCCGGCCAGCGCGCGCACGATCGCCGCCGATATCGCCAACTCTCCGCTGGTCAAAACCGCGCTCGCCGCCAATGACGCCAATTGGGGGCGTGTGGTCATGGCCGCCGGAAAATCCGGTGAGCCTATTGATCTTGAAGCTTTGTCGATCTGGTTTGGCGATGAACAGGTCGCCGAAGCAGGCGGGCGGGCAGACGGCTATGATGAAGCGGCAGCCAGCGCNGTGTGCGCGAANCCGGAAATTGATATTCGGGTGATTGTCGGTNACGGACCGGGGAAAAAGACTGTCTATACCTGCGACCTTACCCATGCCTATGTNGATATTAATGGGGCCTANAGGACGTGACCAAGACGGTTCTGGTTGTCGCCGCNGCGTTGATTGATGCGNATGGACGNGTTCTATTAGCGCAGCGCCCNGAGGGNAAAGCAATGGCTGGCCTGTGGGAATTTCCGGGCGGAAAAGTCGAGCCGGGGGAAACCCCAGAAGCCGCACTNGCCCGNGAACTCGCCGAAGAGCTAGAGATCGTCGTGACCGCAAACGACCTAGAACCGATCACATTTGCCAGTCATACTTACGATAATTTTCATCTTTTGATGCCATTGTTCATGGTGAAACAATGGGCGGGTTCTCCAAAACCTGCAGAGGGTCAGACGCTGGATTGGGTAGCGCCGCAAGATTTGCACCGCTATCCCGCACCGGCAGCCGACATTCCTCTGTTCGACGTTTTGGTGAACATATTGAAGGGCGAGAATGATGCGGGCAGTTTGGCGGAATGTCTTTAGTTGGAAGCGCAATCAAAAAGGCGCAACGGCTGTCGAGTACGGTCTTATCATGTCCCTGATGACGCTTGCTTTACTTGGTGCTCTGTCCACAACCGGTTCGTCGACGCAAGATAAATGGGATGGTGTTTCCAACTCCATTTCCGACTCGATGGAANCTGCAGGCGTCTCCTAACCTTACGTCCCGGCTTGACCTGAATCTAACATGCTGCACTCTTTGCACTTAGCGAGAGTACCATATGTCGATGATCAAGCCCTTCAAAATCGAGATTCAACAAACCAAGCTGGACGAGATCAAATCTCGTATTGCCGCCTATCAATGGTATCCGCAGCCGGATATTGGCGGCGATTGGCAATTTGGGATGTCGACCCCCGTCCTCAAAGATCTGCAGGCATACTGGCTGGAAACCTATGACTGGCGCGCCGCGGAGGCNGACCTAAATCGCTATCCGCACTACCGCGCCGAAATTGATGGCGTCGACATTCATTTCGTTCATGTACGCGGCGAGGCAGANGGCAAACGCCCCCTGCTAATCACGCATGGCTGGCCCGGGTCATTTTACGAATTCTGGCAGGCGATCGGCCCGCTCGCCTATCCATCAAAACATGGNGGCAAGGCGGAAGACGCNTTCGACCTGATCATTCCGTCACTCCCCGGTTATGGNTTCTCNGGCAAACCGCNCNCCCCGATNGGCCCCAAGACGACGGCAANTCTCTGGGACAAGCTGATGCGAGATNTNCTCGGTTACGAGACCTATCTGGCGCAAGGCGGTGACTGGGGATCGGTCGTCACATCCTTTCTCGGGCTCANTCACGGTGCACATGATGGCAAAGGCGGCTGCCGCGCCATCCACTTGAACATGATCGGCCTAAGCCCAAACCTCACGACCCCGCAATCGGATGAGGAAGCTGCCTGGCTAAAACGCAATCAGGCCACCGCTCAGGCCGAAGGCAGCTATCTGCTGCAACAGGCGACCAAACCTCAAACCCTCGCTATGGCTTTGATGGATAGCCCGATGGGAACGGCGGCGTGGATATTGGAAAAATTCCATGGCTGGTCAGACCTAGTCGATGATGACCTGCTGGCGACCTACACACGTGATCAGTTATTGACCAATGCGATGATCTATCTGGTCAATGACGCGATCGCCACATCGGTCTGGTTCTATGCGGGCTTCTTCATCGAGGGCGCAGGGGCGTTGCAACCGGGGCAGCGCTGCGAGACACCGACCTGGTTTGCAGACTATCCCGGCGAACCGGTCTACTTTCCGGGTCCGCGGTCATGGTGCGATCGGATTTATAATATTGAGCACTGGCAATCGATGCCAAGGGGCGGCCACTTCGCCGCAATGGAAGTGCCAGACCTATTTGTCGAAGATGTCAGGGCGTGGGGCGCTAAAGCACCATCCTGAACAGGATCACCAGAACCTGCACAAAAACAGCGACGCCGGACAAGCCCACAATGGTTGCAACCCATGCACCGCCGAAGCCCATGAACAGGCCAATCGCAATGCCCGCGCCGGCACATAGCGCCAGTGCAACAAGCCAGTGCAGACCGACCGACAGTGCCAGTGTGGCATAACCAAGCGCTAATAGCGTAATAATCGCCGACCATGCGCCGGCTTTCATGAAGCCAACATACATATTTGACTGGCTTTCAATTTCCATTTCGCCGTGCGTATAATCGCTCGCTGCCATTGTGGCCTCCGTTTCAGTATCGTCCCGTATCTATCCGGCTGTGTGATTTGGTCAAGCGCCTGATGTGTCGCAGCAGGGCGTACACAGTTTCTCTTTTCAACGCGGGCAGAATACGACAGGGTTTGCTTCATCGATGCCGCAAGAGCATCCTGAGGAGGAACAGCATGACGGACATCACTGCCAGCGGCGGCATGCCTGCAGAAGCCACGGGCGGCCCACTTGGCAAAAAAGGTATCGGTTGGGCCATATTCGAATGGGCCCGCAATCCCTATTACAACATCATCGTCATCTCTGTATTTGCGACCTATTTCGCAGCCCACGTCATTGGCGACCCGGTTCGCGGGCAAGCTATGGTGGCACGTACAATCCTGATCGCCGGTCTCGTCTGCGCAATCACAATGCCAATTCTTGGAGCTATGATTGACATTGGCGGACGCCGAAAACCAGTTGCCTTCATATCGCTCGGCATTTTGGCAATCACTACGGCTTTGCTTTGGTTTGTGAAACCCGGTATTCCCGGCAGCATTATGCTTGGCATGGCGCTGATGGTCATCGGTTACGTCTCATACACGGTCGCTGAACTTGTACACAATTCAATGTTGAACATGGCGGGCCGGCCCAGTGCATTGCCCCATATTTCCGGGCTCGGCTTGGCTTTGGGTAATCTTGCCGGAACCAGTGTTCTGCTCTTGATACTGTTCGTGTTCGCCTTGCCGGGCGATCCGAATGGCCCAATGGCGGCCAGCGAAGTCCCCCTCGGATTGGACCGCGCGGAATTTGAACATCAGCGGATTACCGGGCCGCTGGTTGGCGCTTGGATCGCCATTTTTATTGCCCCTTTCTTCCTGTTCATGCCCGACATCAAACAAACGCCGGAGCGGACATGGAAGCGCGCTGCCGCGACAATTCTCGGCGGAAAAGGGATCTGGTCACTCATATCAGGCGGGGTTTCCCATGTCCGCGATATGTTCGACGAACACCCCAATGTCATGCGATTCCTGGTCGGACGGATGATCTATGCTGATGGCATCGGTGCTCTGCTGACAATCGGGACTGTCTTCGTGGCTGGCCTGCTCGGCTGGGGCCTCGTCGAAATATTAGCCGTCAGCGTTCTTGGCACGGTTGCAGCGGTTTGCGGTGCCCTGACTGCCGGGTTTTTCGACCGCCGACTTGGGCCGAAAAAGTCACTCATCATGGAACTTAGCGGCCTCATCGTCATACTGACACTGCAATTGTCGATCTCGAAAGAGGCGATCCTGTTTGGGCTCATCTCATCAGACGGTCCTGTTTGGAGCGGTCCGATTTTCACCTCGCTCAGCGATGTCACCTATATCGGCCTTCTGATTCCAGCCAGTTTTTTGCTCGGGGCATGCATTTCCTCTAGCCGCTATATGCTGGTTCATATTGCGCCGCCGAGCCAAATTGGACAGTTCTTCGGCTTCTACGCGATGGCCGGCTCGGTCACGATCTGGCTTGGGCCGGGACTGGTCGACCTGATGACCTCCATGTCCGGCAATCAGCGGATCGGCATGTCTGGTCTTGGTTTTCTGTTTGTGGCGGGCTTGGCGATCATACTAACCGTCAAAGCCGACAAAACGCCGGAACATCAAAAGACCTGAACCGACAGAGGNCGCGATATCACGGCGCGGCAAATTGTGCGCACGTATAGGCAGGCTCATCCGCTTTTCGGGTAATGAAATCGACCCGGCGTGGGCGCAGGAAAAACCCGTCTTCGAGCGTTTTTGACGTTGTGAAGAAATATCCCAGCGCCGAGTCATAATCATACTCGATCTCGGCGAAAATAACCGACCCACCTGACGGCAGCAGATTGTTGGGAATAGTTACCGCATCACCAACCGTATATGAGCTCGTATTACAGCTATCACTCCAGGCAACACGGGCCGTGCCNTCATCGTCNACCAGGCTGGTGATCCGCATCCGGGCCGCTGTGATGTCATTGGGTTGAAAAATCATCCTTGTGGCCTGGAAAATATCATCCAGGTCATCNTTGGAAATCTCTGACGTCCGGGCGGTCAAGTCACCAAGCGTCGCCGACGATGTCGTGACCTTGCGGTCCAGAACCATCATCAGGGAAAGTTCGATACAGGCAAAATAGATNAGCATCATTACCGGGGCGATCAGCGCGAATTCGACGGCGGAAATNCCGTCCTTGGCGCGAATGAAGCCACGAATATTGCGCCAGTGCATACGATTTATCTTGTTCAACATCGCTTATCCCCCAAACGGTTCGTTGCGGAAGGCGACGGTAGACTGCAACAGGCGGCGACCACCACTCATATTGGCCAGCGGCGCACTCATGATCGGGGTAATCAATTCCCACTCGTAGAAGACACGAACCACAACAATCTCATTCGCTGCGCCGGGTGTAAACTCGAAATTCGAGTCATCCAGATTACCATCGGAATCCAGGACGGGCGGGGTGGCCGTAGATCCGAAACTGTTAAAAGTTTTAACGTCGAAGCGAAGTTTTGAATCGCAATCGAGAAGGTCGAACAGTTCAGCACACACAGCGGTTTTAAACGCGACCTGNCCAAATCCACCTTCTTGCATCTGGCCCGTGCGGATTGTACGCGCCGCTTCGCCGATCCCATGCTCAAGCACAGCTGACATGATGAACAGGATACAGACTTCCAGAAGCCCAAAGATCAGGAAGAAAAACGGCGTGGCAATCAAAGCGAACTCCACCGCAGCAAGACCTTTATTGTCGTCTGCCCAGCGTTCTACTTTTGCCATCAGTCTTGGGGCCACAAGGCCAGGAATCGCGCGCTTCATTGTCACTACCTCAGATCGACCTAGTCTGGTCACTGGAGGGGCATAACAAATTAGGCTTGCGCCACGGTTTAAATGGTCGATTAAATTTGATCTAAATCTCTGTGCGGTTAGGACGTCTTTACGTCGACACATTCCCACGCCACATGGCTATTCAACGATGATCCCGCCCGGAGCCTGTCATGACCCACAATCCTATTCGTCCCTGGCGTAATATTGCGCGGCGCAAGTCACGCCAGATCAAGGTCGGGTCGGTAGCCGTCGGCGGCGATGCCCCGATCAGCGTTCAGACGATGACCAACACGCCAACCCCGGATGTTGCCGCAACCGTCGCGCAGATCACCCGCGCGGCCGAGGCCGGGGCTGATATTGTCCGCGTTTCCTGTCCTGACGAGGATTCAACCGCGGCCTTTAAGGCCATCGCGGCCGCCTCGCCGGTTCCGTTGGTCGCTGATATTCATTTTCACTATAAACGCGGGATCGAGGCGGCCAAGGCCGGCGCGGCCTGCCTGCGTATCAATCCGGGTAATATCGGCTCACAAGACCGGGTAAAAGAAGTCGTCGCCGCCGCCCGCGACAATGGCTGCTCAATCCGCATTGGCGTGAATGGTGGCTCGCTTGAACGTCATTTGCTGGAAAAATATGGCGAACCCTGCCCGGACGCGATGGTTGAAAGCGCGCTCGATCATGCCCGCATCCTCGAAGATTTGAACTTTCGCGACTATAAAATCAGCGTCAAAGCCTCAGATATGTTCCTAACGGTCGCGGCCTATCATTTACTGTCCGAAGCCACCGATGCGCCACTGCATCTGGGGATTACCGAAGCCGGTGGCCAACGCGTCGGAACCGTCAAATCGTCGATCGGTATGGGCAGCTTGCTTTGGGCCGGGATCGGCGACTCCATTCGTGTTTCGCTGTCTGCTGACCCGGTCGAAGAGGTGAAGGTCGGCTATGACATGCTAAAATCGCTCGGCCTGCGCACACGCGGGGTGAACATCATTTCCTGTCCCTCCTGTTCGCGGCAGGGCTTTGACGTCATCGCCACGGTCCAAACGCTGGAGGAACGCCTCGCGCATATTGTCGAGCCGATCACGCTGTCGATCATTGGCTGTGTGGTAAATGGGCCCGGCGAGGCAGCGATGACCGATCTTGGTTTTACCGGCGGCGGCAAGGAAAGCGGCATGATGTACGTCTCTGGGCGGGCCGATCACAAGCTTTCAAACGCGGATATGATCGACCACATCGTCGAACAGGTCGAAGAAAAGGCCAGCCGCCTTCGCGCGCAACATCAGGCTGAGGCCGCCGCAGCTGAATAGAATCCGAAATCACGCGCTCGTGTCTTCCCCTTATTAGCGATAAACGATAAGGGCGAAGAGGGATCGGGATTGGAGATGTCATGCTCTTAGAAATTTTCAAATGGACCGTTCGGGTCATTCTGTTTGGTTTCATTGGCGCTGGCATGACCGCATGCACAATGCTCGGCCTNAATTATGCCAGTTTGGAAATAGGCAACAAAGACACGCCNTTTCCCGCCCTGACGNCCGAGTTCGATCNTGCCCAAGCGCGCTCAGTCCTNGAGGAAGAATTGTACGGTCCATGGCCTGCCCANCTCCCAATCAGCGCGTCTACCTCCAAAATCATCGACGATAACTACCTCGATGGNCGCGGAACATTGGAANAGGTCATGCTGACTATTGGNGCCGGCGATACGGCCCGCACATTCCCGGTCGTCATCGCCTATCCGCNCCAAGCCTCTGTTCAGCCCGTNCCGCTCATTATCTCGCAGACATTCGCCGATAATTGTTCTGTATTCCCGAACGATCCAGTGTCCCGACCAGANGGCACCGCCTGTGACGGTTCAAACATGACGGGTGTTTTTGGCTTGGTGGCGACACAGATTTTCGGCACCTATATCGCTGAAGCGCCGGTTGAACGGTATCTTGATGCCGGGATCGCCTATGCCAGTTTTGATGGCTCCAGCCTGGTCCCCGATCGCGCCAGTGTGGGGCCAGCCGTGATGGCGGCCCTCGAGCCCGGCCCTGCCCCAACAAGTACATTGATGGCATGGGCATTTGGCTATCATGCGGCGGCTCTAACCTTTGCAAATGATCCTCGTATTCACGGTGATGCCATCGCCGCCATGGGCCATTCGCGTTATGGAAAGTCCAGCCTGATCGCNACAGGGTGGTCTGACAATGTTGCCGCCGCAATTTCCCACCAATCCGGATTCGCGGGGGCGGCATCATCGCGCTCAACCACCGGCGAGCGCTTGGACCGGATGGCCAAAACCTANCCGCACTGGTTNCGCCCCGGCCTCGCCGAAGATCTTGAAGCAGGCTTGGGTCTGACATTCGATCAGCACTACCTTCTGGCCTTGTCGGCNCCCAAGCCGATCTTTCTNGGCAATGGTCGCCGCGATGTCTGGTCGGACCCCAATTCAACCTANCGNATCGCCCTGGCCGCAGACGAAATCTACGAAGCGGCCGGNGTACNCGGATTGCCGGAGGGCGGAATGCAGGTATTTGAGGCCGGCGCCGAAATCGCTTTCTGGTTGCGCATCGGCGGACATAGCGTCGTTTCCGAAGACATTGATGTCTTCATTGCCTTCATGAGCGCGCATTTTCTGCCAAGCGACACATTCGAAACTGCTTTGCAAACGGCACAATGAGCCCTAGCCTCCTGGCATAATCATTCTGGGAGGAAATACTGATGGAACTCGACACACCTAATCTGGGCGCGATGCTCCAATCCGCCATGGACGGACATATGGCCGCNATGGCGCATTTTTTGACGCCGGTCCTTATNTTGATCTGCTGGACCATGGTCATGTGGCTATGGATGTACGCCACGCGAATTCCGGCGATGCAAAAAGCAAAAATCGATCCCGATACCGCCCGCCANCCCGGCACATATGGCGACCTNCTGCCCGCAAATGTGCGCTCGGTTGCCGACAATTATAACCACCTGCACGAACAACCGACCGTTTTTTATGCGCTGATGTTGTTTGCGGCCCTCACCGGCGGCAACAGCGATCTGATGCTAAAGCTCGCCTTCGCATATGTCGGNTTGCGCGTGCTTCACTCGCTTATTCAGGTTCTATCGCCAAAAGTCATGCTGCGCTTTCTGACCTTCGCGATCACCTCAATCGTACTTATCGCCATGACTGTTTTGGAAGTCATTCGGGTCTTCCTGTAGACCACAATACCGTTTAGAGCCGGGATATGGCTACAATCCCACATTCCCGGCTCGAACAAGTTGTTGAGCGATTTGAAGAAGTCGAAGCCCGGATGGGTGCGACCACGGACGGCGATGAAATCGTCGCCCTGTCTCGCGAACATTCGGACCTGAAGCCTGTTGCTGATGCTGCGCGCGAATTGATCAATATGCGCGAAGGCTTTGCCGAAGCCGAAGCCATGGTCAAAGGCGACGACCCGGAAATGGCCGAACTCGCCCAAGAAGAAGCCGACGACCTGAGGGGGCGTATCCCCGAGGCCGAAGCCGCGATGCAACTGCTTCTATTGCCAAAAGACGCTGATGATAAGGCCAATATTGTTCTGGAAATCCGGGCTGGAACAGGCGGCGACGAAGCCGCAATTTTCGCCGGTGACCTGTTTCGTATGTATACCCGCTACGCATCCTTACAGGGGTGGAAAATCGATCTTCAAACCGCCTCAGAGGGCGATGCAGGCGGCTATAAGGAAATCATCGCAAATGTCGAAGGCGACGGCGTTTTTGGCCGCCTGAAATGGGAATCCGGCGTTCACCGCGTTCAGCGGGTTCCGGCGACCGAAACCCAAGGCCGCATTCACACATCCGCGGCGTCCGTGGCTGTGCTGCCTGCGCCGGAAGACATCGAAATCGACATTCGTCAGGAAGATCTTCGCATCGACACAATGCGCGCCTCTGGGTCGGGTGGACAGCACGTCAACACGACCGATTCCGCCGTTCGCATTCTTCACCTGCCGACCGGGATCATGGCAACCAGCTCGGAAAAATCACAACATGTGAACCGTGATAAGGCGATGCAACAGTTGAAAATCCGCTTGTACGAGCTGCAAAAGCAGGCCGCCGACGCTGAACGCGCTGAAGCCCGCGCCAGCCAGGTCGGTTCCGGCGACCGGTCGGAGAAAATTCGGACCTATAACTATCCCGAAAACCGCTGCACTGATCACCGTATCGGACTGACGCTCTATTCACTCGATAAAATCATAGCAGGCGACAAGCTTGATGAAGTTGTGACGGCCCTCATGGCGGAGGATCAGGCCCGGCGTCTTGCGTCCATGGAAGATGACGCGTGAGTGGACTAACTCACGGCGAAGCCATCCGCATCGCCGCAGAAAAGTTTCGTGATGCGGGTCTGGAAGACCCTAGATTTGAAGCCCGTCAGATTGTGTTATGGGCGACCGGGTTAACTTCAGCCGCGCTGATTTCTGCGCACGACGAACCGATGGCTTTTGAGCATCAGTCGGCTTGGCAAATGGCCGTGCGTCACCGTGAGGCGCGCCGACCCTTTCAACATTTAGCAGGCTGGACGGACTTTTACGGATTATCCCTGAAGACCGACCCGCGCGCCCTGATCCCACGCGCCGATAGCGAATGCGTCGTCGATCTCGCGCTTGAGCTTTTGCCAAAAGATCGCGAGCAACAGATTGCCGATCTCGGCACAGGCTCCGGCTGCCTGCTACTGGCCAGCCTCTCACAGCGCCCGATGGCGACTGGTTTTGGTTTGGACGCGAGCCAAGAGGCCGTTCGGCTGGCGCGCGACAATGCTGACACTGTCGGGCTTGGCGATCGTACGACCTTCGAATGCTTATCATGGACCGAATGGACCGGTTGGGCGACCTGTGATCTCATAATCTCCAACCCGCCTTATATTGCCAGCGGCATCATCCCAACGCTGGACCCGGAAGTCAGAGACCATGATCCGGTCATGGCGCTCGACGGCGGCGAAGATGGGCTAAGCGCCTACCGCGAAATAATCGCGCTTGCCGGTGACCACATGACATCTGGCGCGCATATTGTTCTGGAAATCGGCTATGACCAACGCGAAACGGTCACCAAGCTGTTGGAAACGGCAGGTTTTGAGCAAATTCGTCACCAAAAAGACCTTGGCGGAAATGACCGCGCCATCGCCGCAACCCGGCCCTAGAGACCCACCTGACAGAAACCTCTTGGCGAAAGCGATTCAACACGCTATCTGAAACATCAAGGCAGGCGACAAATAACATGTCCCCCTTCGAAACTGCGCGACAGCATGAAGATGAATGAGAAGGCCATCGCGCGTGAACCGTTCGGATAAACCGGGCCAATAGATCAGGAAGATTGCCAATGGCAATGCAGCAGCGCAAACGTCGTCGCCGTTCGGGTGGTAACAATAATAACAATTCCAACAATCCGAATAAGCACTTTGAGAGCAACGGCCCTGACGTGCGTATTCGCGGTTCGGCTGCACAAATCCTTGAAAAATACATGCAGTATGCCAGCGATGCCCAAACCTCTGGCGACCGAATCAAAGCCGAAGCGCTGTACCAACACGCCGAGCATTATGCGCGCATCGTCGCTGTGGTTGCCAAGGAACAAGAAAAAGTCCGGCTAGAACGCGAAGCCCGCGACGCTGCGAAAGCAGAAGAACGCGCCGCACGGGACGCTGAGGAACGTGCTGAACGCATGGCCAAAGCCGAGGAACGTGCCACCGCCGCTGCAGCTGACGACACAGGAACGACAGATAACGCCGAAGCTGAAGCCCCGGCTCAATCAGACGCTCCCAAACCACGTCGTCGTCCCCGCAAAGATGCCGCCGCAAGCGAAGCAAAAGCCGATGCCGATGCGAGCACTGAGGCCGATACAGAGGCCCCAAAACGTCGCCGGCGAACTTACAAACCCAAGGATGACGCGGTTGAAGAAGGCGGTGTCATGAAAACGCTATCGCGCGGGGTTGAACCAGCACCAGCTGACGGCGAGTAGCCGTCCATGTCCTACACGTTGATCTACTATCCTGGGTGCAGCAATTGCCGCAACGGCTTGGCCGTCTTGCAGGAAAAAGGCGTTGAACCAACCCTGCGCCTATATATGAAAGACCCGCTCAGCACTGACGAATTAAAACAGATCGCGGCTCAAATGGGCGGGGTGTCACCACGGGCTTTCCTGCGTGAAAAAAACGCTAAAGAGATCGGCCTATCAGACACGGCCAGCGACGAGGACGTCTTCACCGCGATGTCTGAGAACCCGAAAATCATCCAGCGGCCGATCGGCATTTGCAATGGCAAAGCCGTTCTGGGTCGCCCCAATGAGGCCCTTCTGGATATTCTGTAGCGGTTTGAGCGGACCTTGAATTTTCCCAGATAGATCAAATTTTACCGATCTTTCGAACCACACTTCAACCTTCATCGCGCATAAGGGTGGGGCCGATAATGAGAGGTCCCGTCATGCTCGCGCTTCAAGTGCTCGCCGCCATATTACTCGTCCTGTCTGCTGCCTGTTTTTTTGGGCCTCAGCTTGTCATCTATGGCCCACGCTCCTTTCCCGCTGTTTTCAAGCAGCGGCAAGCCAGACTCGTCGGCGGCATCCTTGCAACGGCCTGCGTATTCGCGGTTGTCGCCCCCCATTTCGGCAGCTCGGTTGTGCAAGGTGGTAACCAGATGAGCCCGGCAATGCTTAACATGACGGCCCTGTCGTTCAGCGCCTAAGGCCAATTTCAGAAAACCAGACTTGACCTTTTGTGCGCTGCCGCATTCTTAGCGGTATGACCAAATCATTCTCTGGATATTTCTTCGAGGACTTCCATGTCGGCATGGATCTTCCTCACGCCACACCGCTAACTTTGAGCATCGGCGATGTCAGCCTGTATCGCGCGCTGACCGGCAGCCGCTTCGCCCCCTATAGCGCAGAAACATTTGCCCAATCCATCGGGTTTGACCGTCTCCCGATTGATCCACTTCTGGCGTTCCATGCGGTGTTTGGCAAAACCGTGCCAGACATATCTCTCAATGCGGTCGCCAATCTCGGCTATGCCGATGGGCGCTTTTTAAAGCCCGTCTATCCCGGCGACACGCTGCACGCGGTTTCGAAAGTCATCGGGGTCAAACAGAACTCGAATGGTAAAACCGGCGTGGTCTATGTCCGCACCGAAGGGTTTAACCAGCACGGCGATGTGGTCTTGTCCTATGTCCGCTGGGTCATGGTCAATAAGGGCAATCTCGATGCCCCCGCGCCAGAGACAATTATTCCAGACCTACCCAAAGCGGTTGATCCTGCCACGCTTGATTTCGCCCGGTCCTATGCGGCTTGGAATGATACGCTCGCCGGATCATCGCACCGCTATGAAGACTATTTAGTTGGTGAGAAGATCAACCATGTTGACGGCATGGCCGTCGAAGAGGCCGAGCATCAGATTGCAACCCGGCTTTACCAAAACACCGCCAAAGTTCATTTCGATGCGCATGGCCAGAAAGATAGCCGCTTTGGCAAGCGCCTGATCTATGGCGGCGTGGTGATCTCAATCGCACGGGCCTTGAGCTTTAATGGGCTGGCCAATGCTGCCGAAATCCTCGCCATCAATGGCGGAACTCACACCGGTCCACTCTTTGCCGGCGACACAGTCTACGCTTGGAGCGAGGTCCTCGACAAAGCTGAATTGAACGAAACGGTTGGCGCGCTACGCCTGCGTCTCGTGGCGGTCAAAAACCGCGATCCCGGCACGTTCGCTCTACGCGGCGAAGACGGAAAATATGCCGAAGGCGTCTGTCTTGATTTTGATTATTGGGCGGCCATACCGCGTAAATGATCAACACCGCCCGCACCGTAATAGACGTCCTGCACGAATCTCACGCCGCCCGATTGGGCGACTATTACCGCGAGAATACCCAGCATCTTCGGCCATGGGAGCCTATTCGCCCGAACGATTTCACGTCCCTATCGGCCTGCGCCGCGCGGGGCCGCCAGGCACAATTGAATTTCAAGCACGGCCTCAGCGTCAATCTGGTTGCGATCTCAAAGGATGATCAGCGCATCGCCGCCATTTGCAACTTTACCAACATAATCAAAGGCCCAATGATGGCTTGCAATCTCGGCTATTCCGTCGCCGCCGACCAACAGGGCACGGGCCTGATGAGTGAGGTAATTTCCGCCGCATTGCCCTACATGTTCGATAAGGTGGGCCTGCACCGCATCATGGCCAACTACCTGCCAGAAAACGCTCGCAGCGGCGCTTTGCTCGTCCGCCTCGGTTTTGAAAAGGAAGGCTATGCCAAGTCCTATCTGAAAATAAATGGCGAATGGCGCGACCATATTCTAACTGCCAAGATCAACCCGGCGCATCTTCTCTAACGGGACGACCGCCTTTCAACTATCGGCAANTGCGCCTATATCCCGGCAATGACCCCACTTCTNTCTGGCATATCCCTGATCTCGGTTGGCCTCGCGGTGATGATGTCGGCCCTCATACGATTGATTCAAACCGGGCAACTGCGCCAGCGNGTCGAGGCCGGCGTCACNGGCGTGCGCGAACTTGCCGAACTGTCCGGCATCAGTGATCCACGCGACTTACAGGATACGTTTGGCCCGCCCGGCATGCAGCGGATTTGGAACCATGTCACCTTGCCGCAAATCGCCGCGAAACGCCGCCTTCCCGGATACTTGATGAGCGACGCCCGGCTGCACTGGGCCTCAATTGCTGCAGCGCTTCTGGCGCTCATCCTTGGACACTGGACGTTGCAGCTCTGCCTGATCATCGCCGCCCTCGTACAGGTTGGCGGCTGGATGTCGGCCATGCAATTGCCAAAGTAAGACTTCTAATATCGAGTCAGGTTAAGTAAGACGCACCGCTAAGGGTGAGGATTGGTCATGAGACTTTGGAAAATGAACGGCGCCGGAAATGCCTTTGCTGTGTTCGACGCACGCGACCGCCGCTTCACACCCAGCGCCGAACAATTGCGCGAAATCGCCGAAACGATGCAGGCCGATCAGATCATGTCGATTGAGGCGGATGCTCGCGCCGATGCCTTCCTGCGCATCTGGAACGCCGATGGCGGTGAAGTATCTGCCTGCGGCAACGGCACCCGCGCCGTCGCGCATTTATTGCTGGAAGAATCTGGCAAGGATCAAGTCACCATGCAAACCGAAGCTGATCTTCTGAAAGGCCGTCGCGCAGAGGGCGGCCTTGTCTCGGTTGATATGGGCTCGCCGCTATTGGGCTGGGAAGACATACCCCTGTCTGAAAAAATGGATGTGCGCGGCGTCGACGTAAAAATCGGCCCAATGGACGCGCCCTACCTCTCGATGCCCGCCGTCGTTTCAATGGGGAACCCGCACGCCGTCTTTTTCGTTGATGATGTCGACGCCTATGACATCCCGGCGATTGGCCCACTGGTCGAATGGCACCCGCTATTTCCCGAAGGCACCAATGTCGGTTTCGCCCAAATCATTGACCGTGAAACCATTCGCCTGCGCGTCTGGGAACGCGGCGCTGGCCTGACCAAGGCCTGCGGAACTGGCGCATGCGCCGCGCTGGTCTGCGCTGCACGTGCCAAGAAAACCGGCCGCAAAGCCAAACTCATCCTCGATGGCGGCGACCTGATCATCCACTGGGACGAATCCAATGATCACGTGATCATGACCGGCCCGGTTGAGCTTGAGCAAACCCTCGACGTGTAGCCCACCCTTGCCCTAGCGCCCGGTCGAGGCCTGCAAACAAACATGAACGGTCTGATTTTCGGTCAGGAAAACCGAATCGTAAGCCGGAAAGGCCGAACAGGTGCGCGGGCTATCTTCAACGAACACGGCATGCCAATCGACATCGTACATTTCGTGGAAAATCGCGGAGTACGGGTTGCCTTTGTGAAAGACAGTCCATCCGACCGGCCCACCCCACACAAGATCAGGATAATCAATCCCGCCCGACAAATGAAAGGCCGACCCGTCATACCCCTCGGTCGCAGAGACCCGTGTATAGATTGCCCGCGCAAGTTCCTTGTCTCGTTCAGCTGCCAAACCATGATCATTCCAGGCGGCACTCGAAACCAACCCGCCGATACCCACCGTCAATGCCGACAAGGCGATACCAACCGCTCGCAGAGTTGGGGGAAAGGCTCTAGGTGACGCGTTCACAACCGTGATTGCAGCGATCAGTACGGCGCCAGATGTGAATGAGATGTAGGCGACGACACGCGCAGGCACCCACAATTCAAGATAGGTGAAGCTGATAATGATCGGGATAATGAACAACCCCAAGGCTGCCCCCAAAAGAATGCGTAGGGCGGCTTCAAAACGCGTGCTCAATTGCAATAATGCGGCCCAACCAACGACACCACTCACAATGCCCAACGCGGCTAGATTCACGTATTGCAAAACCGGTGGCAAATGCATCATTCCGCCGCCATGCAAGCGCACCAACATGCGAGGTAAGGCAGAAACTTTATCAATTGTGCTTGCTAAAGTCGGTTGATCGAACCGTTGATATTCTTCAGTCAGTGGTGCGAGTTGAACCGCCGCCAACCATTCGACAACATACAATATGACGCCCAATGTCGCGCCTATGCCTGCAATTATGACAAAGCGGACAATTTCCCGAATATCGTATTCATCGACCCGGATCATCGCAATCGCTAGCAAAATCAACCCAAAAGGCGCAAATGCCTGATAGAGACCGGCACTCAAGGCCAGAAGCTGCACCGCCAAAGCGAATAGGAAAATACGCTTCAAATTGAATTGTGCAGCGGCAAGTCCTTGAAAAATCCTGAAAGATTGAAGCGAGAATGCCAGCGCGAGCGGGAACGCGAAGACATGGCTGGAAAAGTTGAGCGCCTGCACCATATAAATATGATTGGCGCTCCATGCGAACAANAGAAGGCTCGATAAGGGTATCTGGGTCTTGGGCGCCGTCACGCGGGCTACGCTAAAGCTGATCCACNCAAACGTCACAAAACAAAGAAAGGCCTGAATGACAGTATGGAACCGCTCAGCAAAAACATAAACAAATAGGAAATCCATTGCCCAACGGCCTTCGACCGTCGTCCAGACGCNAGNAAAAACNTCACCCGGAGCACCGGCGAGGTGTCGCCAATCATCGGCATTTCGGCCATCGAACAGCAGGCCCGGCAAGGTCGTCAGTGCGAAGATCAGAGCGCAAGCCAAGATAGCTTGAAGCATCGTGATCTTTGGAAATTTCATCATGTCACGTCCCAATATGAAAAATGGGTATTCCCCGTCACTCTAGAACGCAATTTTGATACCAGCTACTGAACCCAATTGCTTTGCAAGAAAATCAGACCGTCCGCACCTCGATTCTGTCTTGAAACCTTGCCCTAGCGCCNTTCCAGCGCGATATGGCCTGCTAGAGCCATGGCCAATATCAAAACCCCTTCTCGATCCTCGCAGGTGATCACGCTTGGATGCCGCCTCAATTCCTACGAATCTGAGGTGATGCGCGGTCATGCCGAAAAGGCNGGACTGAAAGGCGCGGTGATCGTCAACACGTGCGCCGTTACCGCAGAAGCTGTCCGCTCCGCGCGCCAGACCATCCGCCGCGCCGCGAAGGACAATCCAGACGCGCCCATCGTCGTCACCGGATGCGCCGCGCAAATCGATGCTCAAATGTTTGCTGACATGCCCGAGGTTGCGCGCGTCATTGGCAATCATGAAAAGATGCAGGCCAAAACCTGGGCACCTGTCGACCTGCTTGGTGGCACGGAGAAAATCCGCGTCAACGACATCATGTCGGTCACTGAAACCGCCGGCCACCTAATTGATGGGATGGATGGACGGGCCCGTGCCTATGTGCAGGTACAAAACGGCTGCGACCACCGGTGTACGTTCTGCATCATCCCTTATGGACGCGGCAATTCCCGGTCGGTTCCCGCGGGTGAAGTCGTCAATATGGTCCGCCGTCTGGTTTCCACCGGCCATTACGAAGTCGTGCTGACCGGCGTCGACTTAACCTCTTGGGGAGCGGACCTGCCTAACCAGCCGCAACTTGGGAACCTCGTTCAGCGTATCCTGAAATTGGTGCCAGAGCTGCAGCAGCTTCGCATTTCGTCTATTGATGCCATCGAAATGGATGAAGCGCTGTTTGAGGCCATGGCCGACCGCCGCATCGCGCCCTTCATGCACCTTAGCCTGCAGCATGGCGACAATCTTATCCTTAAGCGGATGAAGCGTCGCCATTCGCGCGAAGATGCGATTGAACTGGCCGCCCGCCTGCGCACGATCCGCCCCGATATTGCCCTTGGCGCCGATATTATTGCGGGCTTCCCAACCGAGACAGATGCCGCGTTTGAAAACTCGCTCGCTCTGATCAAGGATTGCGGCATCGCCTTCCTGCACGCCTTCCCGTACAGCCCACGCCCCGACACGCCCGCCGCGCGGATGCCACAGCTCGAAAAGGCGGTGATCAAAGCCCGCGCCGCGCGGTTGCGAGACGCCGGGGCAGCGGCATTGCTAGACCATTTGCAGACCTATATCGGCAAACAAGCCGAAATCCTTGTTGAGACAGACGCGCGTGGCCGTCTGCCAGATTTCACGCCCGTCGAATTGCGCGGCTTTGACGCCGCCGAGACTGGACGACCTGTCCGCGCGCGGATAATCGGTCAGGACGGCGAAAAACTGATTGGAAGTCCGGCATGATTCTTTGGTTCGGAAAGAAGAATAAGAAAGACGAGCTTGTTCAGGCCGGCGCCGAGATGGAGACGCCAGAACTAAGCGCCGAGGAGATCGCCGCCAAAGAAGCCGCTGAGGCAGAAGCGGCCCGGCTCGCCGAGGAAGAAGCCGCGCGTCTGGCAGCAGAAAAAGCCGAGATTGAACGCAAGGTTGCCGAAGCCAACCGCGCATGGGAACAACGCCAGCAACGCGAAGCCGCAGAGGCGGAAGCTGAGGCCGCAGGGCTCGCTAAACAAGCCGCCGTAGCAGAGGCCGCGGAGGCCGAAGCCGCGCGCGCTGCTGAACAAGCGCGCCTGCAAGCCGAAGCTGATGCCAAAGCCGCCAAAGAAGCCGCCGCCGCACAAGCCGCCGCTGAGCGCCGGGCTGAAGAGGCCGAGGCCAAAGCATCAGCCGACGCTGAAGAAGCCCGCAAAGCCGCGAAAGCTCGTGCCGAAGCCGAGCGTCTAAAAGCTGAAGCCGAAGCCAAGGCTGCTGCCGACGCCGCGGCCGCCGAACAAGTGCGTAAAGCAGAGGAAGAGGCCAAACGCATCGCGGCCGAGGCCGAAGCCGCACGTGAAGCCGAGATTGCCCGCCGCCAGCAGCAGGAAAAAGCCGCTGCCGAACTGGCCCTGCTTGAGCAAAGACGCGCTGATGAAAAACTGCGCGAAGAACTCGCCGCCAAAGAGGCAGAACGCCAAGCCGCAATCGCGCGCGGCGAGCCTGATCCCTATGCTGAGGTCAAAGACCCCGGCTTCTTCACGAAGCTCTCCTCTGGTCTGGCGAAATCGTCCTCGAAGCTCGGATCGAGCATTACTGGCCTATTTTCTGGCCGAAAGCTTGATGCGGACGCCTTGGAAGACCTGGAAGACCTGCTCCTGACCAGCGACATGGGGGGTAAGGTTGCCGCACGCCTCACACAGCAGGTCGCAAAAGGCCGGTTTGAAAAAGACATTACCGACGAAGAAATCAAGCTGGCATTGGCGACAGAGATCGAAGAGATCATGGCGCCGCGCGAACAGATTGTCGACTTCTCAGAAGGCTCGCGCCCGCGTGTTGTCCTATTTGTCGGCGTCAACGGCTCCGGCAAAACCACAACCATCGGCAAGATCGCCTCAAAGCTGAAAGATCAGGGCGCAAAGGCCCTGCTGGTGGCGGGCGATACGTTCCGCGCCGCCGCGGTTGAACAGTTGAAAGTCTGGGGCGAGCGGGCCGACATTCCTGTCATGGCTGGCACGCCGGGCGCAGATGCAGCTGGGTTGGTTTTTGAAGCCATCGAACGGGCCAAGGAAGAGGATCTCGATCTGGTCCTGGTCGACACGGCGGGCCGACTGCAAAACAAGGCCGAACTAATGGCCGAGCTGGCCAAGATCGTGCGCGTTACCCGCAAGCTTGATCCTGATGCCCCACACGATGTGATCTTGGTTTTAGATGCCACGGTTGGCCAAAACGCCCTCAGCCAGGTCGAAGCCTTCCGCCACACCGCCGATGTGACCGGGATCGTCATGACCAANCTCGACGGCACGGCCAAAGGCGGCGTTCTGGTCGCTGTTGCAGAAGCNCATGCCCTGCCAATCCATTTCGTTGGCGTCGGNGAAAAGGCCGAAGACCTGCANCCGTTCTCCGCCCGCGCCTATGCCCGCGCNCTGGTCGGCATGACGGATATGCCGGTGGAGCAGCCAGAACCGGCAGAAGCGGTTTGAATGAGNACCGACAAAACCAGATTACGCGATGAAATGAAAACCATGCGCGCTGAACTGTCGGCGCGCGATCCTGACGCGCACGAGCACATGGCGGAAAAGTTTCCGCTAAAACTGCTCGAACGCTATGGCCCAACCGTTTCAGCNTACTGGCCGATTGGCAGCGAAATTGACCCCCGCCCCTTGATGACCAAGCTGAAACATGCCGGGGCTGACCTCGCGCTCCCGCGGGTGGAAGACGATGGTTCGATGAGTTTCCGGGCCTGGGCGCCGGGCAATGTTTTGGAAGATCGTCCGTTTGGCCTGTTCCGGGCCTGGGCGCCGGGCAATGTTTTGGAAGATCGTCCCTTTGGCCTGAAAGAGCCAACCGCCGACGCACCCCGTCTTGCGCCGACGCTCATTCTCGCGCCGCTATTGGCCTATGATCGCCATGGCAATCGTCTCGGCTATGGGCAGGGCCACTATGACCGCACGCTCGCAAAGCTGCGTAGCGAAGGCCGGGTGTTCCTCTGCGGCCTCGCCTTTCATGGCCAGGAGGTCGACGAGTTGCCCGCCGAACCGCACGATATACCGCTCGATTGGGTGGTAACAGAACGCGGATCAATTCCGATCTTCATGATGCGCACCTTCGCAAAATCTCAAAACTGACGGCGCGAATAATTTCCCGTCTTTGCGAGCAATTGGCGCACGCGAAAACAACTGCATAGAGGCCGATTGCGTTATCGGGCAGATTACGCAAATATCACCCCGTTCGAGGAGTGTCTCTATGGGTCTATCACGTCCCCCGCGCGCGGTTACAATTGACGACGTCGCTGAAAGAGCTGGCGTTTCTGCCAAAACCGTCTCGCGCGTTCTCAATAACGAACCAAATGTCCGCCCCGCCAAACGTGAAATGGTCATGCAAGCCTCCCGAGATCTCGGCTATCGGCCCAATCCCGCCGCGCGCAGTCTGGCGGGCGCACGTTCGTTCCTGATCGCGCATCTGCACGACAATCCAGTACCAGAATACATCACTGCGGTGAATTCCGGTATTTATGAGGCTTGCCGCGCCAACGGCTATTTCCTGCTGCCCGAATGCGTCGATCCTAAAGCCCCAGATCGGCTCGACCGCCTGCAAAGCTTTCTAATGGCCTCGCGGGCTGACGGCGTCGTTCTAAGTCCGCCGCTTTGCGATGATAGCGAAGTGTTGGACATCTTGCAGCGCAACCAGACCGCCTATGCCAGCCTATCGCCAGCGCGCCGGCCGGAGGCGACGCCGATCATGCGCCATGACGACCATCTGGCCGCACTGAAAATGACGGAACATTTGATCTCTCTAGGTCACAAACGCATCGCCATGATTGGCGGCCCGTCTGGTCACACCGCTTCAACCGCGCGGCGCTCCGGCTTTCTGGAAGCCATGGATGTCGCCAAACTTCCGGTCGACAAATCCCTATTGGCCGAAGGCGATTATTCTCTTCGGTCAGGCCTCGAGGCGGCCCGAACCCTGATCACTGCCAACCCGCGCCCCACCGCCATTTTTGCGGCAAATGACGATATGGCCGTTGGAGCCATGACGGCCATCATGGCCGCTGGCCTGAACATTCCACGAGATATCTCGATCGCTGGGCACGATGACACGCGGCTCGCCTCCGCGGTTTGGCCGCCATTGACCACCGTTCGTCAACCGGTCCTCGAAATGGCCCGCCGCGCCGCCGAGCGTTTGATGACACCCGACAATGATCCCCTGGAACAGGTCTTTGAATTTGAGTTGGTCTTGCGTGCATCGACAGGGCCTGCTCCCGAATAAACAACACCCAAGTTCAACCAATGAACGGAATTACTAATGCGCTTTTCCCTCGCCTTTATGGCAACCGCCCTTCTCGCCGCTTGCTCGACGCCAATTACTCAACCGACCGGAGACATGTCCGTGGCCGACACTGAACCTACACTTACACCTGAACCGGTCAGCGAAACCGTCGCCGCGCCGCAAGATACCGACCCGTTCTTGTGGCTGGAAGAGGTTGAAGGCGAAGAAGCGCTAAGCTGGGTACGCAGTCAAAACGAGCGCTCGCTGGCGGAGTTGGAAGCCCACCCAGATTACGCAGGCAATCTCGCCAAGGCGCTCGCCATCGTCACGTCTGATGACCGCATTGCTTACGGCACAATCCGCGACGGCCTTGTTTACAATTTCTGGCAGGACGAAACCAACACACGTGGCCTTTGGCGCCGCACNACGCAGGCCAGCTACGAATCTGCTGCGCCCGAATGGGAAACGGTGCTCGATTTCGATCAACTTTCGGCCGATGAAGACAAGAACTGGGTCTATAAAGGCACCGATTGTTTCCGCCCTAAAGGGGCCGACAAAACATTATGCATGATCTCGCTGTCCGATGGCGGCAAAGACGCCGTGATCAAGCGGGAATTCGACCTCGACACCAAAACATTTGTTGAAGGCGGTTTCGTCACCCTAGAAGCCAAGCAAGGGACGGCCTGGATCGATCATGATACAATGCTGATCGCAACCGACTGGGGCAATGATGGCTCAACCCTGACCACATCGGGTTATCCATCCGTCGTCAAACTCTGGAAACGCGGGCAGGCGCTGGAAGACGCGGTCGAGCTCTATTCAGGGCAGCTCAGTGATGTTGGCGTTTGGCCGTGGGCAACAGAACGCGGCGATGGCAGCGTCATCTATGGCGCGGTCGAATCCGATACTTTCTTCACCC
>JGI24724J26744_10000333_pt1 | contig 35716 bp, 36 predicted proteins | sample Cruoilmetagenom7_FD_26744 | JGI IMG/M metagenome (IMG submission 26744) | reverse complement strand
AATAGGATCTGGGCCTAAGGCCGAAACCCAGATCCTGCGCAAAGCCCCGCCCCTGTGGTGGGGCTTTTGCGTTGCGGGTTATTCGCCGCAGATGGCTTGCAAGCTGATCCAGGTGCCATCGTCCAAAAGGGGCTGAGCGTCAGACAGGGCGACCGGATCGGCCTCGATCAGGGCCAGGGTCGCCTCGCCGGTTTGATCCAGCGCATAGGCATAAGGCGTTGCGCGCAGATTTGCCGCGCTGAAGGCCGCCAACAGAACAGGGGCAGGCAAAGCCGTGGGTGCCGAGGTCAACAGCGTTTCAGCATGGCTGTCCAATGCATCATCCGGGACCTGGCCGGTGGTCAAAAGACGCACTGTCGCCAACAGGCCGGCCTGAGTCAAAAGCGCCTCCATCGGGTCGGTCTGGGCGGCGCGCAGGGCTTCGGCCAGAATGAACCCGGCGGCGACATCGGGGTCTTCGTAGTCCTCGATCAGCGATTTATTCAACAGCAGAATGCCGCCGGGCAGGTGGCTGGTTTGGGCCACCCCGTCGGGCAGAACCACGACCTGTGCCTTGCCCGGCCCCAGTACGCGGGTCGACAGGCGACCAAGGGCGGACACCCCGGCGGGGACGACACAGGGCGCGCCGGCAACGCGGTTGATACGGGTCAACAGCCGCTGCCCCACGGCGGCGCGGGTGGGGGCGGGCACGACTTTCGCGGTATAAGAGGTCAGCGCGCCGGGCAGCCAGAACACGCCAAGCGCGGCCACGGCGGCAACCAGGCCTCCGGTTAATACATGGCGCAGGCGACCAGGGCGGGGTTGGCGTTTGGCAATGACGTTGCGGACCTTTTCGATCGCATCAATCATCGTGTCGTCGTCCAGTTCCAGGTCCTCATCGCTGTCGATGCCTGGTGCGAACAGAGCCGGGCGCGTGCCGGGGTTCAGGCGGATGATGGCGGGCAGGGACCAGTGGATCAGCGGATGATCATGGGTGTCGGCGATGGTCAGCGTCGCTTCGCCCAGCGAGGCAATGACATTGCGCCGCTGCACGCCTTCGCCCGCGCGCCACAGGCCGGGGCTTTCCAGCCTGTCATAATCTTTGAGGGCCGTCATATCCTGCTCGGGTCCTGTTTGTTTTGACGCGAGGATAGCGCAGGGCGGCCCCCCTCGCAACTGCCGCTCATGGCTGTGATCGCATGGCGATGATGATGCCGGATTGGATGATCAGTGCCATGCCAAGGCTCGCAAGGCGGTCCACCGTCTGGCCAAACAGCACAAAGCTCCAACCGGCGGCGAAAACCAGCAAGGAGTATTCGAAAATTGCGATCTGGCTGGCGTCACCCAATTGATAGCCGCGAAAGATCAGTCCCATGGCGATCATTGCCCGACCGCCTGGATCACGATCAGGCCAAGGGTTTGCGCGCCTGGCCAGGTCAGACCGCGCAGGATAAATCCTTCGACGCCAGTGGGCACATGGTGGGGGATGGCGGTCATCCCCCCCGTGCCGATCAAGCCAAACAGCGCCAGGGACAGGAAGAAATACAGCAGCATGGAAAAGGGGCTTTCGGCGTCGCACCACTGGCGGGTGGCGATGCCACCGATGGCATAAAAGAACCCAGCGGTGACAGGGATCAGCGCAATGGGGGTCAGCCCGTTCTGGAACGGGTTCAGCACCAGCATGACATCGGCGAACCCGGCAAGGGCGGCCATGATGCGGGGCAGGCCAATGGGCTGGTTCAGAAACTCGGCACCAAGCAGCATGACCCAGATCGGCGCGGTGAACCGCCCCGCTGCGACCTGGCCAATGGGCATGAAGGCCAGGCAGCCGAAATAGATCAGCATCGACAACCCGGCCAAGCCGCCACGCAGCGCCACGGCCCAGCGGCGGGTCGGGATCAGGCGGATCAGCCCAAACGCGGACAGTGTAACCATCATAGCCTCCGCCAGACCCGCCCGCATGAAATGGAATTGCCACAGCCCCAGGTCGCGGGCGATCACCACAACCAGATTGTCGATCAGCCCCAACAGAAACATCGCGGCGAAAATCACGCCAGCGGCGGCGATGGGTTTGTCGTGGGCCATGTCTTCTCTGTCGGTCTTGGGCATTGACCATCGGGGCGAGAATGGGGTTTGTTCGGAAGACGACATTTCACATCCAAAAGGGGGAACTTATGGGTTGGATGGCTGATGAGGCTGGCCTGGGCAAACGCGCTGCGAATTTTGTCCCACTGACACCGCTGTCACACCTGCGCCGCGCGGCGTTGGTGTTTCCGGACCGAGAGGCGCTGGTGTATGGCGCGCGGCGTCTGAGCTATGCGCAATACCATGGTCGGGTCAGCCGACTGGCCAGTGCCTTGTCGCGCGCCGGGATTGCGTCGGGCGATGTGGTGGCAACGGTGCTGCCCAACATTCTGCCCCAAGTCGAAGCCAGCTTTGGCATTCCCGCCTGTGGCGCGGTGTTGAACACGATCAATATCCGGCTGGATGTGGACACGGTGGCCTATATCCTGGGCCATGGAGAGGCGAAATATGTGCTGGCCGATACCCAGTTCCTGGCCCTGGTCGAGGCGGCGATTGCCCGGATGGACGGCCCCGCGCCGCAGATCATCGAAGTCGCCGATGAGGCCGCCGGGTTCCCCGCCACGGGCCGCCATATGGAATACGAGACATTTCTGGACACGGGCGACGCAGATTTCGACTGGATCATGCCGCAGGACGAATGGGAAAGCCTGGCGCTGAATTATACCTCGGGCACCACCGGACGACCCAAGGGCGTGGTGTATCACCATCGCGGCGCTTACCTGATGACCATGGGCACACCGGTCAGCTGGAACATGGGTCTGTACCCCAAGTATCTGACCATCGTGCCGCTGTTTCATTGCAACAACTGGAACCACAGCTGGATGATGCCGCTGCTGGGCGGCACGATTGTCTGTTGTCGCGATGTCAGCGCCAAGGCGATTTATGACGCGATCGGCGACGAAGGTGTAACCCATTTCGGCGGTGCGCCGATTGTCCTGAATACGATCATCAGTGCGCCCGAAGATCACCGTCGCGCGTTTGACCACACGGTCGAGGTGTTCACTGCAGGCGCCCCGCCGCCCGCCGCGACCTTGGCAGCGGTTGAGCCGTTGGGTTTCAATGTCACGCAGGTTTACGGGCTGACCGAAACCTATGGGCACGTGACCGAAACCACCTGGAACGGGCCGAAATGGGACGGGCTGGATCAGGCTGGCAAAGCCGCGATCAAGGCGCGCACAGGGGTCATGATGCCGATGATGGAACATATCACGGTGATGGACGAGCACATGCAACAGGTGCCGATGGACAGCGAAACAGCCGGAGAAATCGTGATCCGCGGCAATTCGGTGATGAAGGGATACCTGAAGAACCCCGCCGCCACCGAAGAGGCGTTCGCGGGTGGGTATTTCCATTCCGGCGACATCGCGGTGCAGCATGCAGACGGCTATATCCAGATCACGGACCGGGCCAAGGACATCATCATCTCAGGCGGGGAAAATGTGTCGTCGGTCGAGGTCGAAGGCGTTTTGATGCACCATCCGGCGGTGTCGCTCTGTGCGGTGGTGGCGAAGCCTGACGACAAATGGGGCGAAATCCCCTGTGCGTTTGTAGAGCTGAAGGATGGCGAGGACGTGGNGGAGGCNGAGTTGGTCGCTTTCGCGCGCGAACGTCTGGCCGGGTTCAAGACACCGAAAGTGGTGGTGTTCTGCGAGCTGCCCAAGACCTCGACCGGGAAAATCCAGAAGTTTGAGCTGCGAAAATCGTTGAAAGAAGGCTGAGCCATTGGCGGGGCGTGGGGTTTGAAAATCCCGGTCCCGCCGCCAGATTGTTTTGCAATCAGGCTGGAATGCCANTCTCCGGGACGGGGGGCGCTTCTGTTTTCGAGTCAACAAAGCGGCGAAACGCATTAGAGTACGCATATGATCCTGTCACGCGGTCGCCGCTATATCTTTATCCATGCGCCCAAGACGGGCGGNACAGCGCTGTCGCTTGCGTTGGAAGATCGGGCGATGAAGGATGACGTGATGCTGGGCGACACGCCCAAGGCGATCCGGCGTCGTGGACGTGTAAAGGATGTGAAAGCGGCGGGGCGGTTGTGGAAGCATTCCATGCTGTCAGACCTTTATGGCCTTGTGACGCCTGAGGAGGTTGCCGATTTCTTCGTCTTCACCTTGGTGCGCAACCCCTGGGATCGCATGGTCAGCTACTACCACTGGTTACAGGGGCAGGGGTTTGACCACCCCGCCGTGACCCTGGCCAAGACGCTGGATTTCGCCGCCTTTCTGCACCATCCTCAGACGACGGCCACCATGCGCAACACGCCCTATGGGCGCTACGTCACCGATGCCCGGGGGCAAGAGCGTTGCGATTTGTTTATCCGGCTGGAACACTTGGACCAGGATCTTGAACCGTTGGAAACACACCTGGGGTTTCGCCTGGGCCCGTTACAGCGGATCAATTCCTCGGACCGAGATGCGGATTACCGCCCCTATTATAATGACGCGACCCAGGCGTTGGTCGCCAACCTGTGTGGTGCGGACATCTCCCGGTTCAATTACCGGTTCGGGTAAGGATTTCCGGCAGACCTGATGACAATCTGCCCCGCTGCCCCAGGATTGTCCCGGATGCGGCACCATTGCCCCAATATGGCCGTTTTCATGTCCCACTCCTGTCGCGAGAATCAATCAAGTTTTATTAAATTTCGAAGCAATGGGCTGCCACCCGTCGGACGACTGTCCTGCTTCGAGACCCGGGCTGCCACCGGAAAATTGTGACAAGGGGATGTGAAATGTTTGGTCTGCGTAAAAAACACCAGGGGATGACGAAATCTGTTGCCGAGCCGGGCGCCGCCTGGACGGGGGGCATGGCCTATCAAGCGCCGGTCCACTTGCACGGATTTGCCGCTGGCACCGTTGTCGCCACCCAGATGGGCTGGCGTTCAGTCGAGGCGATCACGGTGGGCGACCATGTTCTGACCTTTGACAATGGTATGCAGCCGGTGGCGGCTGTCACGCGCGGCGCCTATTGGGCGCAGGACCAGGACTGCCCCGACCACCTTTTGCCAATCATGGTGCCGCAGGGCGTGTTGGGCAACGATCGCCGCATGGTGATTTTGCCGGAACAAAGCGTCATGCTGGAAAGCGATGCGGCCGAGGAGCTGTTCGGCGACCCTTTCGCGCTGGTGCCTGCCGAAACGCTTTTGGGCTTTCGTGGCGCCGACCGCCTGCGCCCTTGGCAAGACTTTGACGTCGTGACGCTGCATTTCGAAACGGATCAAGTGGTCCATGCCGATGGCGGCGCTCTGATCTTGTGCCCCGCAGCGATTGCCGGTGTGGCCAGTGTGGATTTCATGACCGCAGACCACCAGCCGGTTCCTTATGACGTTCTGAGCCGTGATCAGGCCGACCTTTTGGTCGAATGTTTGGGCTGGGATGAAGACGAAGTTGGCCCCAGCGTGCCCGNGCATGGTGTGAACCGCTGGCANAAGGCTGCGACTCACGCCGCCTGAGGCGATGATTCTCTCAGCTTTCCCCGGTGCGCGGACAGGGACAATCGCGTCGCCGGGGCCGTCATGGTTTACATTCGGTTAACGACTGTTTCCGTGCCATCATCAAATTGCCGCATTCCTGACAGGATTGGGGCAGTTGCCGAAATGATGCCACAATCTTGCCTGAATCGCGGCGAAATCATGGCAGATTTCGGATGCTTCCTGATGTCATCGCCCAACGGGGCAGCCAGACAACAGTCACCCAGGAGACACGCCATGTTCATGCAAGACACCAAAGCTTTCGCCCAGGCCCAACCGGTTGACCTGGATATCCTGCTGCACAATGCAGCCCGCGCACAGGCCGGTATTGTCGCCGGAACCCGGCTGGAGGCCGCCAGCGGATGGCGCCCTGTGGAAAGCCTGATGCGCGGCGATGCGGTCTATACCTTGGATGGCGGCTTGCGCCAAATCGTTGATATTCAACGCGANGACATGACACCGCGCCGTCAGTTGTTTGTGCCCGGTGGGGCGCTGGACAACTGTGCCGAGATGCTGCTGCTGCCCGGCCAACATGTGCTGTTGGACGCGGATATCGCCGAAGAGGCGTTCGGCTCCCCTCTGGTGCTGGTCCCCGCCGCTGCCTTGGCTGGATACAACGGTATCGCTTGGCAAGATGGGCAGGAACGCGTCGAGATTGTGACGCTGGGCTTTGATGAGGAAGAAGTCGTTTACGGCAATACCGGGGCGATGCTGCACTGTCCGGCGACGGGCCAGATGGAGGCGCGCGAAACCAAGTCGAAATTTTTCACTGTTCTGGGGATGGAACAGGCGCGGGCGATGGTGGGTATTCTGACCCACGAGAACCCGTTCGCACTGGCAGCCTGAATTTCAGTCTGTCGGGAGGAGGAACGCCCGGGCCTTTCGGTCCGGGCGTTTTCATTTGTTTAGGCGTTGATTTTTATGCGAAAAAAATCGAGGGCCTTAGGCGGCGAAACGGTCGTAGAACCCGTCGCCCTTGGCTTGCATGTCGCGCAACGTGGCGGGGGTGGTGAACCGTTCGCCGTGTTTCGCGGTCAGCTCATCGCAGATTTCGACGGCCTTGGCAGCTCCGATCATGTCCAGCCAGGACAGGGGCCCACCAGACCACGGCGCAAAGCCCCAGCCCANGATCGCGCCGACATCGCCTTCGCGGATGTCCATCAGCACGCCTTCTTCCTGGGCGCGGACCGCTTCCAGAACCTGGGCCATCATCAGGCGATGCTGAACTTCGGTCAGGTCGGGCTGATCCTCGGCCAGCGGGTATTTGTCCGCCAGATCCGGCCACAGCTGTGTGCGCTTGCCTTTTTCGTCATANTCATAAAAGCCCGCGTTTGCCTTGCGGCCCAACCGGCCTTCGCCGAACATCCAGAACAGGACCTCGTCCACGCGCGTGTCAGGGTAAGCATCGCCCATCGCCGCCTTGGTGGCCTTGGCGATTTTCACGCCCAGATCAATCGAGGTTTCGTCGACCAGTTGCAGCGGCCCGACCGGGAAGCCCAGCAAGCGCGCGGCCCCTTCGATCAACGCGGGGNTCACACCCTCGCCAACCATACGGATGCCTTCGTTGATGTAAGGAATGATGCAGCGGTTCGCATAGAAGAAGCGCGCGTCATTCACAACGATGGGGGTTTTGCGGATCTGGCGCGCAAAATCCAGCGCTTTGGCCACGGCCCGGTCGCCGGTTTCCTTACCTTTGATGATCTCGACCAGCATCATCTTTTCGACCGGTGAAAAGAAGTGGATGCCGATGAACTGATCCGCCCGCACGCTGGCCTTGGCCAGGTCGGTGATCGGCAGGGTCGAGGTGTTGGTGGCATAGATGCAGTCATCGCCAACGATGGCTTCGACCTTCTTGGTCATCTCGGCCTTGACGCCCATATCTTCAAACACCGCCTCNACGATCAGGTCGCAGCCCTTCAGCGCGTTCAAATCCGTGGTCGCGGTGATCAGGTTCAACAGCGCCTCTTTCTTCTCAGGCGTCGCCTTTTTGCGCGCGATGCCCTTGTCCATATAGCTGGCCGAATAGGCTTTGCCCTTGTCGGCAGCGTCCTGTTTCTGGTCGATCAGAACGACTTCGATCCCGGCCTTGGCCGACACCAACGCGATGCCCGCGCCCATCATGCCTGCGCCCAGAACGCCGACTTTCTTGACGCTCTGGTCCGCCACGTCCTTGGGACGCACTGCACCTTTTTCCAAGGCGCTCTTGTTGATGAACAGCGACCGGATCATGGCGGACGATGAGGGGTTCATCAGGACGTTGACGAACCAACGGGCCTCAACGCGCAGGGCGTCGTCGAAGGGCACCATGGCGCCTTCGTAAACGGCGCTCAGCAGGGCCTTGGCGGCGGGATAGACGCCGTTGGTCTTGCCGTGGATCATCGCAGCTGCGCCAACAAAAGTCTGGAACCCGGCCGGGTGATAGGGTGCGCCGCCGGGCATTTTATAGCCCTTTGCGTCCCAGGGTTTCACAATGTCCGCATCGGTTGCGTTCAGAACCCATTCCTTGGCTTTCGCCAACAGCTCATCGGCGGGCACGACTTCGTCAATCAGGCCAGCAGCCTTCGCCTTGTCGGGCGAAACGGTCTTGCCTTCCAACAGGAAGGGGGCCGCGCCCATCGCGCCCATTTTGCGAACCAGGCGGGTGGTGCCGCCTGCGCCCGGGAAGATGCCGACCAAGATTTCCGGCAGGCCGATCTTGGCCTTGGGATTGTCAGCNGCAAAGATGCGGTGCGTNGACAGCGGGATTTCCAGACCGATGCCCATGGCAATGCCGGGCAGGGCCGAGGCAATCGGCTTGCCGCCCTTGTTGGTCTTGGCATCCATGCCCGCGCGTTCGATTTTGCGCAGGGCAGCGTGCATCGACATGATGCCGTCAAACAGCCCTTTGGCGGGATCATCGCCCGCATCGGCGCGCATTTTTGCCAGCACGTTCAGGTCCATGCCGCCAGCAAAGTCCTTTTTGGCGCTGGTGATCACGATACCCTTGACGGCGTCNTCGGCCANGGCGGTGTCGACGTGATCGGACAGTTCCTGCATACCGTTGAACGACAACACGTTCATTGATTTTCCGGGCAGGTCCCAAGTGATGATGGCGACGCCATCGGCGTCAACGGAATAGTTGAATTCAGCCATTGATACGTCTTCCTCTTACACGCGTTCGATGATGGTTGCGGCACCCATGCCGGACCCGATGCACAGCGTGGCCAGACCGGTTTCCAGGTCGGACCGCTCCATTTCGTCCAGCAGCGCGCCCAGGATCATGGCGCCGGTGGCACCCAGCGGGTGGCCCATGGCGATCGCGCCGCCATTCGGGTTCACCTTGGCGTGATCGGCGTCAAACGCCTGCATGAAACGCAGCACGACGCTGGCGAAGGCTTCGTTCACTTCGAATGTGTCGATGTCGCCGAAGTTCATGCCAGCGGCTTGCAGCACGCGTTCGGTCGCGGGCACGGGGCCGGTCAGCATGATGGTGGGATCGGTGCCGACCTTGGCCGTGGCCCGCACACGTGCGCGCGGCTTCAGCCCGTATTCTTCACCGAATTCCTTGTTGCCGATCAGAATTGCGGCGGACCCATCGGCGATACCTGAGCTGTTGCCCGCGTGGTGCACGTGGTTGATGCGCTCCAGATGCGGGTATTTCAGCAGGGCCACGGCGTCAAAGCCGGGCATCGCTTCGCCCATCGCCTTGAAGGACGGGTTCAGCCCCCCCAGTGTCTGCATCGAGGTTTCGCGGATCATTTCGTCCTGATCCATGATGGGAAGGCCGTTCTGGTCCCGCACGGTAAAGACGGATTTGAACCGGCCATCGGCGCGCGCCTGGGCGGCACGTTTCTGGCTTTCGACCGCATAGGCGTCGCAGTCATCGCGCGAGAAGCCGTATTCGGTGGCAATGATGTCCGAGCTGATGCCCTGCGGCACGAAATAGGTCTTCATGGCCAGGAAGGGATCAGCGGCAATCGCGCCGCCGTCCGAGCCCATGGGCACGCGGCTCATGCTTTCCACGCCCCCGGCGATATAGGCTTTGCCAGCCCCACCGCGCACCTGGTTGGCGGCCATGTTCACAGCTTCCAGACCCGAGGCGCAGAAGCGGTTGATCGACACGCCCGGAATACGTTCATCCAGGTCGGAATACAGCACGGCAGACCGCGCCAGGCAGGCACCTTGTTCGCCAACCTGGGTGACGTTGCCCCAGATCACGTCTTCGGCAAANTGGCCGGTCAGACCATTGCGATTTGCCAGCTCGTTCAAGGTGATGGCGGACAGACGGGCGGCGGTCACCTCGTGCAGAGTTCCGTCTTTCTTGCCCTTACCGCGCGGGGTGCGCACGGCGTCATAGATATAGGCTTCGGTCATTCGTCGCTTTCCTTTTGTCAAAGTCAGGCGCGGTCAGCGGGGCTGCCGGGCATCAAATCATAGGGGTGTTTCCAGCCGGGCGTTTCTTCGATCTGGCTCAGCCAGGTGTCGATGTTGGGCCAATCGGCGCGGATGAANCCAAAGGGTTCCGGGTAAAACAGATATCCGCAGCAGGAAATGTCAGCGATGGTCATCGCGTTGCCGACCAGCCAGTTCTTGTCGGCCAGCTCGTGTTCCAGCGTCTTGTAGGCTGCGTTCAGGCGGCCCTGCATGAAGGCGATGACCTCGGCAGGGCGTTTGTCTTCGGGGATGAAATTCATCAGGAACCGCGTCATGCCAGCCTGCGAGGACATCTTGTGATTGTCCCAGAACTGCCAACGCAGGATTTCGCGCCGTTCCGCGGCTGATTTGCCACCCAGTTTGCCGGACTTTGACGACACGTAATCCTGGATCACGCCGGACTGCGACAGGATCACGTCGCCGTCCACCATTACCGGGGCTTCGCCCATCGAATTCAGCTCCAGAAACTCGGGGCTGCGCGTGGCACCGTTGAAGAAGTCGACAAAGACCGGNTCCCACTCAAGTCCCGAAAGCTCTAAGGTCAGCGCCGCCTTATANGCATTGCCGCTTTCGCCGAAGCAGTGAAGTTTGATCGTCATGTGGTTCTCCCCANGTATCCNGTGTGTCTCACTGTCAGCCCCGAGGGTTTCACACCCCCGGGCCCCGGTGGGACACTTTCGGAAAACTGAAAGGGGCCTGTGCCGGTTCAGCTTTCCGTAAATATCCCCGCTGCGGGCTCCCGAAGGGCCCCCAGCGCAGGTCTCAGCGTTTGCGTGCGTCCAGGTCCGAGTTGAACAGGCGCAAGCGCGCGGTCAGGTTTTCTTCATGCGTCACGCTGTCGAAATGTTCGAACAGGAAGGACAGCGCCTCGCCTTCGTCCAGCCCGGCGTCGCGGGCGAACCGTTTCAGCCGTCGATATCCGTCTTCGGTCATGGCGACCGGAAAACGGCGTGTCAGGCGGAACCGTTTGGGCATGTGCTGTCCTTCCTTTGATCGCTCAGAACGCTTCGGCGTCCAGACCCATGACCGTGTCCGACCCGCTTTCGATCCGGGCCAGGTGCATCTTGGTCGCGCACAACCGGCGTACCATATAGTAACGCCCGGTGGTCAGCTTCGTCTCGTAAAACGCGGCGTCAGAGGTGCCAGTTGCCAGCGCGTCCAGCGACGCACGTGCCATCCGGGCCCACATCAGANCCAGGCAGACATGGCCGAACAGGTGCATNAAGTCATTCGACCCGGCCAGCGCATGGTTCGGGTTTTTCATGCCGTTTTGCATGAAATACATTGATGCGGCCTGAAGGTCCTTGGAGGCGGCTTTCAGCGGTTCGATGAAGTCATTCATCGCCTCGTCGTCGCCCTGTTCCTTGCAGTAGTCTTTGACCATGTTGAAGAAGGCCATGACGTGCTTGCCGCCATCCTGGGCCAGCTTGCGCCCGACCAGATCCAGCGCTTGAACGCCGTTGGCGCCTTCGTAAATCTGGGCAATGCGCGCGTCACGGGTGAACTGTGACATGCCGTGTTCTTCGATATAGCCATGGCCGCCATAGACCTGCTGGGCCTTGACCGTCATGTCATAGCCTTCGTCGGTCAGGAACCCTTTCAGAACGGGGGTCATCAGCGAAATCAGGCCGTCGGCGTCGGCGTCTTTGGACCGATGCGCCTGGTCAATCAGGCTGGCGCCCCAGTACAGGAAAGCACGTGCGCCTTCGATAAAGCTTTTCTGATCCATCAGCGAGCGGCGGATGTCCGGGTGTACGATCAGCGGATCGGCCGGGCCATCCGGGTTCTTGACGCCAGTCACGTCGCGCCCCTGAAGGCGTTCCTTGGCATAAATCACGGCGTTCTGATACGCCGCTTCGGCTTGGGCCAGACCCTGCATGCCGACGCCCAGGCGGGCCTCGTTCATCATGGTGAACATGGCGCGCATGCCCTTGTTCAGATCGCCCAGCAGATACCCGGTGGCCTCGTCATAATTCATGACGCAGGTCGAGTTGCCGTGGATGCCCATCTTTTTCTCGATGTTGCCCACCGATACGCCATTGCGCGACCCGACGTTGCCGTCTTCGGTCAGGTTGAATTTGGGCACGATGAACAGGCTGACGCCCTTGATGCCCTCGGGCCCGCCGGGGATCTTGGCCAGCACCAGATGAATGATGTTGTCGGCCATGTCATGGTCGCCCGACGAGATAAAGATCTTCTGGCCGGAAATCTTATAGCTGCCATCGTCCTGCGGTTCAGCCTTGGTGCGCATCAGGCCCAGATCGGTGCCGCAATGCGGTTCCGTCAGGTTCATGGTGCCGGTCCATTCACAGGAGATCATCTTGGGCAGATAGGTATCTTTCTGTTCCTGCGTGCCATGCGCCAGGATCGCCGAGGCGGCCCCATGGGTCAGGCCCTGGTACATCACGAACGCCTGGTTGGCGGCGGAGAACGTCTCGCCCACAGCTGTGCCCAGCAGGGTCGGCATGTTCTGGCCGCCGAATTCTTCGGGCATGTCCAGCCCGGTCCAGCCGCCGTCTTTCATCTGCTCGAACGCGTCTTTGAAACCGGTGGGGGTGTAAACGATGCCGTTTTCCAGCCGACATTTCTCCTGATCTCCAACGGCGTTCAGCGGCGTCAATACTTCTGAGGCCAGCTTGCCAGCCTCTTCCAGAACGGCCGAGGTGAAATCAGGTTCCAGGTCGTCGTAACCGGGGATGGTGCTTTCGTGGGCCTTCAACACATCGTGCAGGATAAAGGCCATGTCTTTGGTGGGCGCGGTGTAGGTAGGCATTCGGGCGTCCTTATTCGGCGGCTTCGGTTTTTTCGAACGAGGCGATCATCTGTTCAGCCCAGTTCAGTTGGTCAGTCATGTCGGCAATGGCGACATCCATCTCGTCGCGCTGTTTTTTCAGGCTGTTCAGGTGCTGAAGCCCGATCTTGTGCGTCTCGCGCAGCTGCGTTTGCTGCTGGTCGCCAAGGTCGTACAGGTCCAGTAACTGGCGGATTTCTTCCAGCGCAAAGCCAAATCGTTTCCCGCGCAGGATCAGCTTCAGCCGGGCGCGGTCGCGTTTCGTGAACAGGCGCTTCTGGCCTTCCCGGATCGGCGAAATCAGTTCCTTCGCCTCATAGAATCGCAAGGTCCGTGCGGTCACGCCATAAGCGTCGCACATCTCGCGGATGGTCATCTGGTCATCGGTCATGTGTGTCTCCGATATCGAATACGGTCGCTCCCTCGATATGGGGGGCGTCCCTGTTGCCTACACTACAGGTTTACGTTGACGTAAATGTAACGTCGCGTCACGCTAATTCGGAACTTAACGTCACTTTGCGCATATTTTTGCTGACCTAGGGGAAGGTCGGCTCAACTCAGGGTGGTTGCGGCGCCGTCGCGCAGTCTTTGCAGATCGTTGATCGAGTCCACAAGTTGTGCGTGTTGTTCGCGCAAGGCGGTCAACTGACGGTCGGCCAGTTCGACCCAGGCCTGCATTTGTGCGTCGGTGCCCTGTTCGTCATAGATCATCAGCCACTGGCGCAATTCTTCCAGTGCAAAGCCGAAACGACGGCCGCGCAGAATCAGGGTCATGCGGGCGACTTCGCGCGAGGTATAGAACCGCGTGCGGCCTTCTTTCTCGGGTTCCAGCAACTCGATGTATTCATAGTACCGCAAAGTGCGTGGGGTTACGTCGAACTTGGCACACATTTCCTTGAAGGTGAGGCGGTCGTCGTCGGACATGTTTGTTTCCCTGCGGTGGCACGTGGCGCGACGGTAATGCCTCAGCGCGCTGGGATCAATTCATGAAACCGGGGGCGAGCCAATAGAATGCATAGGCAACAATCAGGGCAGGGACGGCCGAATAGGCTGTCGCGACCAAGGCTGCGCGTGGGTTCAGCGCAATAGCCGGGAACAAGGCGTCGCCGTCATTGGAAATTGCGTTGCCGATCAGCGCTGAAAAAGGGATCACCCCGTTCAGGAACAGCGTCGCCACCAGAACCTGTGGGCCACAGCCAGGGATAAAACCGATCAGGATGGCCATCAGCGGCAACAGCGGCGCGATGGTTTCAAACATCTGCGCGATGTCCAAACCGGCGAACTCAGCGACATAATCATAGGCCAGATAGGCCCCGATCACCCAGACCGAGATAAAGGCTGTTTCTTCGGCCATGCGCGTCACGGGGGTGTCCTGGGGGTTGGTCATCGCCGCCAGGATGGAGGTCGACCAGATCAAAAGCCCGGTGAATGTTCCGGCGATGGCGATAGGCAAAATGGGCACGCCGAAAACCGCATGAAGCTCGGTCTGTGCAAGCTGAGCGCCGCCGACGACCAGTCCGGGCACGGCCAAAAGCAGATACAGGATGTCCTGTGGGCGAAGCCTGCCAATGCGCGGGGCCAGTTCACAGGCCCCTTGTGTGATGGTGCGGAATTCGACCCGGTGGATGCGGTCGACGATCCAGCCCGACAAGACGCCCACCACCATCGACAGCGGCAGAACCACCAGCGCCGCCTCCGGGCGGGTGGCGATCAACAGGAAGGCAGCGTCGCCCATGGTTGCGGTCAGCGTCGCAACCACGGCGCCAAATCCCACATTGCCAGAGGAATAGGCGGCAACGACCACGACCGCGCCACCGCACCCCGGTGTCGCGCCAAGCAGAGCGGCCAGCGGCACCTGCGCACCTTTCGCGCCCTTCAATGCGCTGCCAATATCGAAGTTGAACAACCGTTCTGCCCCATAGAACAACAGCAGGGTGGTCGCGACAAAGACTGAGACTTGCGTATAGGCGTCCACCATTAGCTCGCGGGTCAATTCACCCAGGCGCCCGGGCCAGAAGGCCAGTGCGGTAAGGATCAGAACCACCAACAGGCGCTTTACTCGGAACGGTCCCAAGCGCTCGGCAACGGCCGGTGCGGGAGTGGGGGCAGAGGAGGGGGGCGTGTCGGTCATGGCGTCCTGCAATTGCGAATTATTCTCAGTTGCAAAAGATAACACTTGCCCCCACCTTTGCAAGCGCGAATAAAACACGGGACGAATTTTGCCGCGAAAGGCGCACGCACATGAGCTTGACCCCTGAAAAGAAAGCGGAAATAACGCGACGGTTTACCGAAGCGATCCCCCATTGTTCCGCTTTGGGCATGAAGTTGGTGCAAATCAGCGACGGCGAAGCGCTGATCGAGATGCCCTATGATGAACGTTTCATCGGGGATCCGCGCACAGGGGTCATTCACGGGGGGGCGGTGTCGGCCCTGATGGACACCTGTTGCGGCGCGGCGGTGATGAGCCACCCTGAGGCCCCCAAGATCACCGCGACGATTGATTTGCGCATTGACTATATGCGCCCCGCGACGCCCGGTCAGACGATCCGGGCGCGGGCGACCTGTTACCGCGTCACGAAATCGGTCGCTTTTGTGCGCGCGGTGGCGATGGATGACGATGAAGACCGCCCCGTCGCTGCCGCAGCGGGCACCTTCACCGCCGACCATTCCAGCAGCCGCAAATCCAACGAGGCCCTGTCATGAACCATCAACAGCCAGAACCCGTTCACGTGGTGCAAAAGCGGCGCGACTCGGCGTTGAATGCCTTGGCCCATGGCGTGCCCTATGTCGAATTTCTGGGCATCGAATTTGATCGGCGCGGAGATGAGCTCACCGCCATCCTGCCCTTTTCCGAGAAGTTGATCGGCAACCCGATGTTGCCCGCGATCCATGGCGGCGTGACAGCGGCTTTTCTGGAGACCGCAGCGATCATCGAATTGGGGTGGTCCATCCTGTGGGATGACATCGAAAGCGGCGGTGTCGACCCTGAAACTCTGACCCCTGGACAGTTGCCGAATTTTCCCAAAACCATTGGGTTTACAGTGGACTATCTGCGGTCGGGCTTGCCGCGCGATGCCTATGCGCGGGCGCGTATCAACAGGTCCGGGCGGCGCTATGCGTCCGTCCATGTCGAGGCCTGGCAAGACAATCGCACCCGCCTGTATGCCCAGGCCACCGGCCATTTCCTGATGCCTGCGCGCGATGGCTGAGGCCGCCGTCGCGCTGAGCCATTCGCGGGTTCTGCACATCGCTGTCCCCATCGTTCTGGCCAATGCCACCGTGCCCATCCTGGGGGCGGTGGACACCGGCGTTGTGGGCCAGATGGGCGCCGCAGCACCCATCGGTGCCGTCGGTATCGGCGCGATTATTTTGACCGCGATCTATTGGATTTTCGGCTTTTTGCGCATGGGCACCACAGGCATGACGGCCCAGGCCCTTGGCGCGGGGGACAACGGCGAGGTCGCCGCGCTGTTGACCCGTGCCCTGTTGATCGGGCTGGGGGGCGGGGTTGTCCTGATTTTGGTGCAATCGTTGCTGTTCTGGGCTGCGTTCCTGATCGCCCCGGCCTCGCCCGAAGTGGAGGGGATGGCGCGCGCATATATGGTCATCCGGGTCTGGTCTGCGCCCGCCGCCATTGGACTGTATGGCATCACCGGCTGGTTGATTGCACAAGAGCGCACGCGGGCCGTTCTGATCCTGCAACTGTGGATGAACGGGCTGAATATCGGGCTGGATCTGTGGTTTGTGATGGGGCTGGACTGGGGTGTCAGCGGCGTTGCCTTTGCAACATTCCTGGCGGAATGGAGCGGCTTTGCGCTGGGCCTGTTCCTGTGTCGCGAGGCCTTTCGTCAACCGGATTGGCGTGATTGGGCGCGGGTGTTCGACCGGGTGATCCTGCGGCGTATGGCGGGTGTGAATACCGACATCATGCTGCGCAGCTTGATGTTGCAGACGCTGTTCGTCAGCTTTCTGTTCTATGGGGCAAATTATGGTGACACGACCCTAGCCGCTAACCAGATTTTGCTGCAATTCCTGTATATTACCGCATATGCGATGGATGGTTTCGCCTTTGGCGCGGAAACGCTTGTGGGCCAGGCAATCGGGGCGCGTGACCGCAGCGCTCTGCGCCGGGCCGCCTATCTATGCAGCCTGTGGGGCGGGATGATCGTGATTATCCTGGCCTTGATCTTTGCGCTGTTCGGCGGGATCATCATTGATGTGATGACCAACGCTCCAGACGTGCGGAGCGCGGCGCGCGAATATCTGGTCTGGATGGTCCTGGCCCCTTTGGTGGGCTGGGCACCNTGGATGTTGGACGGCATCTTTATTGGTGCCACGCAAACCCGCGACATGCGCAACATGACGGTGGTGTCTTTTGTGATTTATGGCCTGGCGCTGTTGGTTTTCCTGCCGCTGTTTGACAACCACGGGCTGTGGGCGGCACTTCTGGTCAGCTTTGCCGCGCGTGGCGTGACGCTGGCGGTGAAATACCCCAAGATCGAAGCGCGTCTCTAGAGGATTTCAAGCACGCTTTCCGGCGGGCGTCCAATGCGGGCCTTGCCGTTGTGCAGCACAATCGGGCGTTCGATCAGGATCGGCGCTGTCACCATGGCCTGGATCAACGTGGCGTCATCGCTGTCGCGGCTTAACCCCATGTCTTTGAAAGCGGCTTCTCCGGTGCGCATCATCTGGATCGGCGCCACGCCAAGGGCGGCAAGAACGGCGCGCAGATCATCGGCGCTGGGCGTGTCTTTAAGATAGTTTTGCACTGTCGGGGCGTGGCCCTGATCCTGCAACAGCGCCAGTGTTGCGAGCGATTTCGAACACCGCGGGTTGTGCCAGATGGTGATCACAGCCATGCTTCGCGCCCTGTGCCAACCGCGTCTGCCACATGGTCAAACCCGTCGCGTTCCAACAGTTTGTCCAGGCCCAAAGCGATCTCCTCGACCAGGCTCATCCCCTTGTAGGCCAGTGCCGAATAGAGCTGAACGACATGGGCGCCGGCGCGAATTTTCTGATAGGCATCTTCGGCCGAAGCAATGCCACCAACCCCCACCAGGGGCATATGCCCGTCGGTCATCTGGCTGAGCTTGGCCAGAACTCGCGTGGACTTTTCGAACAAAGGAGCGCCAGAAAGCCCGCCAGCTTCGTCTTTGCTTGCACTTTTCAAACCTTCGCGGTCCAAAGTGGTGTTCGTGGCGATGATCGCGTCAATCTTGGCCTCTTGCGCAACCTGGGCGATTTCCGCCAGCTCGGCATCTGTCAGGTCTGGAGCGATTTTCAGGAAAATGGGCGTGTATTTTCCCAGCCCGTCGCGCACGTCAATGACGCCTGCCAGCAGGGCCGATAGGGCCTCGGCCCCTTGCAGATCGCGCAGCTTTTCGGTGTTGGGCGACGACACGTTTACGGTGGCGAAATCCACATGTGGGCCACAGGCCGCCAACACGCGGGCAAAATCATTGGCGCGGTCGTCACTGTCTTTGTTGGCGCCCAGGTTCACCCCGACAGGCACCGGGCGCAGGCGTGAACGGCGGGTCAGGCGGGCGGCCGCGGCCTCCATGCCTTCGTTGTTAAAGCCATAGCGGTTGATCACCGCCTGGTCTTCGGTCAGGCGAAATAGGCGCGGTTTCGGGTTGCCTGGCTGCGGTCGGGGGGTGACCGCGCCGACCTCGACAAAGCCGAAACCGGCCTGGGTCAACGCATCGACCACCTGGGCGTTCTTGTCATATCCGGCGGCCAGGCCAACCGGGTTGGTCAGGGTCATGCCGCAAAACGTGGTCTCCAGACGCGGGGTTGTCACCAGGCCGGAAAGCGGTACGACGCCCATCTTCATGGCCATCATCGCCAGGGTGTGGGCGCGTTCCGGGTCGATCTGGTGCAAGGCCTTAAGCGCGACTTTTTCGATCAGGGTCATGTCATGTCCTCAGGGAAGTCATGGCCGGTTTCCCCAAGCGGAAGGGGGCGGTGCCACAGCACATCTTTCAGGGTTAAGGCCCTGTAAAGATGCGGAAAGTCCGCGCCGCCACGGGACACTTCCCATATCAGCGCATCGCCCAGCGTGTCGGACTCCAATGCCAGAAGGACCAGGTCCGTTTCGCCTGCGAAATGTTTGGCGGCGGTCTCGGCGGCCTGAGTGGCGGTCGAAAAGTGCACAAAGCCGTCGGTGACATCGACAGGCGCCCCGGTGGTTTCACCTTTGGCCTGGAGCTGGGCCCATTCGGGCGCGCGGAATATCTTGTAAATCAGCATGGCCACGACATGCCGCGCGCCGGGCTCAAGGTCAAGCGTGCGCTGTCACTTGGCCGTCATTCGCTGACCTTACGGCAAGTTCTGTGCGGGACTTTGACTTAGGCCGCGACTCGCGCCACTCTCACCAACAGATCAAAAATCCAGGGGGTTCCCATTATGAAACGTATTTTGACGTCCGTAGCCGCATTGGCTGTGACCAGCGGCATGGCTGCGGCGGACTATTCGCTGACCATTCTGCATACCAATGATTTCCACGCGCGGTTTGAACCGATCAGCAAATATGACAGCGGTTGTTCTGCCGAGGATAACGCCGAAGGCAAATGCTTTGGCGGCTCGGCCCGATTGCAGACCGCGATTGATGCGGCACGCACGCGCACGAACAATTCGATCCTGGTGGATGGTGGCGACCAGTTCCAGGGCACGCTGTTCTATACCTATTACAAGGGCGCGCTGGCGGCCGAGATGATGAACCAGATGGGCTATGACGCGATGACCGTGGGAAACCACGAATTCGACGATGGCCCCGAGGTACTGCGCGGCTTCATGGATGCGGTGAACTTTCCGATCCTGATGTCCAATGCCGACGTATCGGGCGAAGAAATGCTGGCTGGCAAGCTGGCGAAATCGACCGTGATCGAACGGGGCGGAGAGAAGCTGGGTCTGATCGGCCTGACGCCGCATGACACGGACGAACTGGCCAGCCCCGGCCCGAATGTCGTGTTCACCGACCCGGTGTCCGCGGTGCAGGGCGAGATCGACAAGCTGGCCGAAATGGGGGTGAACAAGATCATCGTTCTGTCCCACTCGGGCTATGGCATGGACCTGCGCGTGGCGGCGGAAACCACCGGTATCGACGTGATCGTTGGTGGTCACACCAACACCCTGCTGTCCAACAGCAATGAACGCGCCGAGGGGCCTTATCCGACCATGGTCGGCAGCACGGCGATCGTGTCGGCCTATGCCTATGGCAAGTTTCTGGGCGAACTGAATGTGACGTTCAACGACGCAGGTGAAATCACCGAAGCTGTGGGCGAGCCGATCATCATGGATGCCGCCGTGGCGCAGCATGAATCGACCGTCGCGCGCATCGCCGAGGCCGCCGTGCCGTTGGAGGAAGTCCGCAACCGTGTCGTCGCCGAAACCGCCGAGGCCATTGATGGCGAACGCGGCAGCTGTCGCGCCGCCGAATGCGCCATGGGCAACCTGATTGCCGATGCAATGCTGGCGCGCGTCAAGGATCAGGGCATCCAGATCGCCATTCAGAACGGTGGCGGCATTCGCGCATCGATTGACGCGGGCGAAGTCACCATGGGCGAAGTCCTGACAGTGCTGCCGTTCCAGAACACGCTGTCGACCTTCCACGTTACCGGCGCGGTGGTTGTCGAGGCCCTTGAAAATGGGGTCAGTCAGTACGAAGACGGCGCAGGTCGGTTCCCGCAAGTGGCTGGCATGACGTTCACTTTTGACGTGGCGCAGGAGCCGGGCAGCCGGATCAGCGATGTCATGGTGGGGGGCGCGCCGATTGACCCGGCCGCGTCCTACGGCGTTGTGTCCAACAACTATGTGCGCAATGGCGGCGACGGCTATAAGATGTTTCGCGACGCCACGCATGTCTATGATTTTGGACCTGACCTGGCTGATGTGACCGCTGAATACATGGCGGCCATGGGGCCGATGAAGCCGATGCTGGACGGACGTATCACGGCGAAATAAGCGCCGAACATTGACCTTCAAGGCCTCCGGCGCGACAGTGTCGGGGGCTTTTTTTGTGCGAGGCGACATGGACCACCCTTTGATCGACCTGATCAACGCCAAAATCCGCGCGGCGGAAGAAAACGGTGATTTCGATAATCTGGAAGGGGCGGGCAAGCCTTTGCCAAAGGTCGACGACCCGGAAAACGTGCTGATCAACCGGTTGATGAAGGAAAATGGCGCGGTGCCGGAATTCGTCACCCTGTCACGCGAACTGGCGCGTCTGCGCGAGGAGCTGCGCGAGACGGGAGATCGCACGCGCAGGCGGGACATCATGACGGAAATGTCGATGATGGATGCAAAGATTGCCATGGCCCGCAAGGCGTATCGCTGATGTGTGGGCGGTTCGCCCTGACCTTGCCGACGGATGCCATGGCGGCGCTTTTCGGGGCGCTGCCCGCCAACGACCTGCCGATTGTTCCGAATTATAACATCTGCCCGACCAACAACGTGCATGTGGTGTGGACCGGTGAAAATCGACGGCTGTCGGCGATGCGGTGGGGGTTCTTGCCGTTCTGGTACAAAACGCCGGCAGATGGCCCGCTGCTGATCAATGCCCGGGCCGAAACGATTGCCGAGAAACCCGCCTTTCGCGACGCTGCCCGGGCGCGGCGGTGCCTGATCCCGGCGACCGGGTTTTACGAATGGTCCAAGGGCGACGGTGGCGTGCGCCTGCCTTGGTACATCCAACGCACGGACGGCGCGCCGCTGGCCATGGCCGGGATTTGGCAGGACTGGGGCGAAGACAGGTTGCCCACCTGCGCCATCGTCACCACCCGCGCGAATGACACCATCGCTGCGGTGCACCACCGTATGCCAGTGGTGTTAGAGGTGCAGGATTGGGCCAAATGGCTGGGCGAAGACGGGCACGGTGCGGCCACCCTGATGCGCCCGGCGCGCGATGAAGTTCTGACCTATCATCGGGTCGGCACTGAGGTGAATTCGAACCGCGCCTCGGGCTCGGGTCTGGTGACGCGCCTGGCGGACTAACCCCTTGGCCTTTGGCCAGATCTTGACCATGCTCCCTCAGTTCAGATCCAGGCTGGCATCTTATCGCGATGCTGGTCGGAATGTGTGTCCGCATGAGGCCGTTTCCTCGATATCACAATTCATAACGGGGACACAAAATGCTAACCCTAGTGGTGCGATGTGAATCACGCGGCAATTCAGGAGAGGCGAAATGGTCGAATACACAGGGCCAGAGCTGTGCGCGAGGTCAGCTGTCGATGTGGTCACAATGCTGCGCAAGGGGGAGGTCAGCCCGACCGAATTGCTGGACGCCAGCCTTGAGCGCCTGGCCCAGGTCGAGCCTGCCGTGAACGCCATTCCGGTGATCTGCGAGGCCCGCGCCCGGGCCGCCGTTCTGGATCATACCAAGGCTGGGCATCCCGGTTGGCTGGCGGGTTTGCCGATCAGTATCAAAGACTTGACGCCGGTTGAAGGGGTCCTGTCCACCTTTGGCACAAAGGGACTGGCGGAGAATATCCCCAAGGCCTCGGACCCGTTGGTTCTGCGACTTGAGGCGCGCGGCGGCGTGGTCACGGGCAAGTCAAACACCCCGGAATTCGGGGCGGGCGGCAATACGTTCAACGATGTTTTTGGCCCGACGCTGAACGCCTATGACACGCGCCTGAACGCGGGCGGCTCGTCCGGCGGCGCGGCCGTGTCGCTGGCCACCGGGGAATTTTGGCTAAGCCATGGCTCGGACCATGGTGGCAGCCTGCGCACGCCTGCGGCCTATAACGGCATCGTCGGATTACGCCCATCGACGGGTCGGGTGTCTTCGGCCTCAGAAGCCGGGTTCATCGGCGAAGGGGCGCAGGGTCCGATGGCGCGGTCTGTTGCCGACTGCGCCCTGTTTCTGGATGCGATGTGCGGCTATGAGCCCGCCGCGCCGCTGTCCTATCCGGCGCCGGAGGTCCCGTTTCAGGAGGCCGTTCATCGCGCCGACGGCAAGGTTCGCGTTGGTTTTGCCCCGGACTTGGGCGGCTTTGCCCCGGTTGATACGGACATGGATCGGTATCTGCGCCGGGCCATGACGGCATGTGAGGCAGGGGGCGCCACGGTCGAGGACGCCTGTCCCGACCTGCCAGACCTTGAGGCGACATATCACACGCTGCGCGGCATGATGTGGGCGACCATGTTCAAGACTGCCCCGGCCAGTTTGACCAGGCATTTCAAGGATACGCTGGTGCAAAACATCGCGTTCGGTCGGGCTTTGACGATTGACGACATCACGGCGGCGCAGCTTTCGCGGTCGAAAATATACAGCAACCTCAATGCGTTCTTTCAGGTGCACGATGTTCTGGCGATGCCCGTTGTCGGCAATATGCCCCATGTGCAGAGCGAAGAATGGGTGCGCGAGGTCGGTGGCCAGACCTTGACCGGGTACATGGATTGGCTGCGCTTTGCGTTCCTTGCGACAGTGTCGGGCATGCCGGCGATTTCGGTGCCGNTCGGCCTNTCGGATGACGGCATTCCAGTGGGCCTNCAACTGGTCGGCCCGCCCCGTGGCGAAGCCAAGCTGCTGCAAGCCGCCCGCGCGGTCGAAGTGGCGATGGGTGGCCCGCAGGGGCCGATTGACCCGGTGCGCCGCCATGGCTGAGCCGGGACTTTTGGACGAATTCCTGACCCGTGTTGCGCGGGTCGGGCGGGGTCGCGGACCTGCACGTGACCCGCTGGAGTTGTGCTCCGAGTTGTTGGGCGACAAGGGTGAAGTGTCCGGTCTGGTCGCGGCGCTGGACATCCTGGAGGGGATCGAGGCCTTGGACCGCGAAGATTTTCTGCGGTTCTGTCAGGGGTTGGCTGCGTGGTTTGGCGTGGACAAGGTCGCTGTCGAAGCCGCCATCGCGACCTATCACAAGACGGGCGATGCACGCGTCTTGCACGAGGCGGCGGAACCCAGAAGCCAGGAGCTGATCCGACGTATCAACCGCGCGCCCGGCACCACGGCGCGGCTGGTGGCCCTGCGTGCGCGCCTGATTGACCTGACCCGCACGCATCCCGACCTGAAGGGGGTGGACCGCGATTTCCTGCACCTGTTTTCCAGTTGGTTCAATCGCGGTTTTCTGGAGCTGCGCCATGTGGATTGGTCCAGTCCGGCGTCCGCGCTGGAAAAGATCATCAGCTATGAAGCGGTGCACGAGATTTCCGGCTGGGACGATCTACGCCAGCGCGTTGCCGACCCGGACCGACGGCTGTCTGCGTTTTTCCATCCCGCCATGCCGGGCGAGCCTCTGATCTTTGTCGAAGTGGCCTTGATGGCCGAAATCCCCGGCGCGATCGGTGACATCATCGCGGTAAAACGTGACCCGGTGGATCCCGAAGCGGCGAAGGTTGCGGTGTTCTATTCGATCTTGAATTGCCAAAAAGGCCTACGGGGCATCAGTTTCGGCAATTTCCTGATCAAACAGGTCGTGTCCGAATTGCAGCGTGAACTGCCCGGCCTGAGCACCTTTGTCACCCGGTCTCCGGTGCCCGATCTGCGCCGTAGGGCGGACGCGAAAGGGATTGAGGCGCCCGGCATAGCGGGGTTGGAAAATGCATGGGGGTCATGGCCAATTCCCTCTATGATCTGAACAAAATCGAGGCCAATCACCAGGCCTATGCGAATGAGGGCGTGATCACGGCAGCACAAAAAGTGCGCCAGATGGCACGCAAGTGAAAGGACGACCGATGTACCGACAGAACTACCTGGCCCACGCCATTTCCAGCGCTTCGGATGGGCGCGGCGACGCGACTTTTCTGATCCGNGACCCGNATGGGGAAAAGGTGACCTATGCTGCGTTCTGGGCCGGGGCCGAACGCATGGCGGCAGTGCTGGTCGCAGCCGGGGTTCAGCCTGGCGACCGGGTTGCCGTGCAGGCCGACAAGACCGTTGCGATGTTGGAGCTGTACGTCGGCTGTGTCCTGGCGGGCGGCGTGTTTTTACCACTGAACACGGCCTATACCCCGACCGAGGTGACCTATTTCCTGGAGGATGCCAAGCCGCGCGTCTTCGTCTGCGAACCCGGCACGCTGGAGGGGCTGGACCCGGTGGCCGAAGCCGCTGGCGTGGCCAAGGTCCTGACCCTGGGCGCGGGGGACATCGGCACATTGATCGAAGCGCAGGCAGGGGCCGAGGCCGGTTTCGTGGCGGTCGCACGCGGTGTCGATGACCTGGCGGCGATCTTGTATACGTCGGGGACGACGGGGCGGTCGAAAGGCGCGATGCTGACCCATGGTGGGTTGGCGTCAAACAGCGAAACATTGCGGGACTATTGGCGTTTTACCGACAAAGATGTGCTTATCCATGCCCTACCGATCTTTCACACGCATGGTTTGTTCGTTGCCACAAATGTTACGCTTATGGCCGGTGGATCGTGCATTTTCATGAGCAGTTTCAATGCGCAAGACGTGTTGGGATATATGTCGCAAGCGACTGCGCTGATGGGGGTTCCAACCTTCTATACCCGCCTGTTAGAGCTGGAGGGGCTGGGCGAGGCCGCCAGGGGAATGCGTCTGTTCGTGTCCGGCTCGGCGCCGCTGTTGGCGGAAACCCATGACCGGTGGCGCGCCACGACGGGGCACGCCATTTTGGAACGCTATGGCATGACCGAAACGAACATGAACACGTCGAACCCTTACGATGGCGATCGGCGTGCGGGGACTGTTGGTTTTCCGCTGCCGGGGGTTGAGGTGAAAATCTGTGACCCGACCACGGGTCAGACCTTGGCGCCGGGCGAAATTGGTGTGATCGAAGTGCGCGGCCCCAACGTGTTTGCCGGATACTGGCAGATGCCCGAGAAGACGGCAGAAGAGCTGCGCGAGGACGGCTTTTTCATCACCGGCGATCTGGGGCAGATTGATGACGACGGCTATGTCGCGATTGTGGGTCGTGGCAAGGATCTGATCATCACCGGTGGTTTCAACGTCTATCCGAAGGAAATTGAGGGGCTGATTGATGATCTGCCCGGTGTGTTGGAAAGCGCTGTGATCGGTGTGCCACACGCGGATTTCGGTGAAGGTGTGGTGGCCGTGGTGGTGCCGAAAAAAGGGGCGTTGGTGACCTCTGAGACCGTTATGAGCGGCATTTGTGACAGACTTGCAAAGTTCAAGCAGCCCAAGCAGGTGGTTGTGGTGGCTGAATTGCCGCGCAATACCATGGGAAAAGTGCAGAAGAACCTGTTGCGGGACGACTACGCTGCGCTGTTGACCTAGGGTTCTACCCCGGATTGCGCCCTGGTCTTGACGCCTTCGGCATCTGCGTCCCGGTCGCGGCAAGCTCGCTTTGCTCGCCATGGTATCTGGTGGCCGAGCCTGCGGCTCGGCGGTGGCGTGAGCTTGCGATGGCTGTGGTCCGCGTGGGGTGCGTTTGCAGGCAAACGCGGGCCTCCGGCGGGGATACTTTTGGCAAGAAGAAAAGGGGTGGATCAGTCGCCGTCTTGCCAGCGATAGAGGTGGTAGGCGCCGCGCAGCAACAGGCGCCGGGCGCGTCCTAGGGGGAAGCGGGCCAATGGGACTTGGTGGACCTTTGGTGGGGGCTTGCGCCCCAGAACCATGTCGGCCAGTCGGGCGCCGGTCCAAGTGCCCATGGCGACGCCGTTGCCGTGATAGGCCATGCCCGCCCAGGTGTTTTGCCAGTCGCCGATAGGCCCGGCATAGGGTGTCAGGTTACGGGCGAGGCACACCAGACCTGACCAGAAATGCGGCGTTTCCACATCGGCCCAGGCGGGGAACATCCGGGTCAGATCGGCGCGGGTGATGTCGCGCATAGCGGCCTGTCCGGTGGCGGTGGCCGTCACATTTCCACGCGTGCCAATCAGGAAGCGATTGTCGGGTAACAGCCTGAAATAATGTAGTAAATGGCGGCTGTCATAGGACATAAGATCCGAGGTCCAGCCCTGTTCTTCGCGTTCATCTTTGGTCAGAGGACGGGTCACCAGAATGTTGGATTGCACCGGCAGAAACCGGGCCCGCAGCCAGGGTGGCAGGTCTTCNGAGGAATAGCCGTTGGTCGCCAGGATCAGCTTGTTCGCCGTGATGCGGCCCGACGGGGTCGTGACCACATAGCCTCCGTTTTGCGGTGTGATCTTGGTTGCCGGGCTGNGGGCGCGGATGTCGACACCAGCCTTTTCGGCTGCCAGTGCCAGACCATGGGCGAATTTCGCCGGGTTCAGGGCAAAGCCAAGGCGCAGGTGCATGCCGGCGTGGAATTCGGGGCCGGATTGGCCGCGTTCGACCAGCTGGTCGCGGCTGAGCAGTTCTGCGCGTTCACCCAAGGCGGTATAGGCGTCGGCGTCGACCTGAAGTGCGGCAATGGCCTGAGGGCGGTGGGCCAACAGGACCTCGCCGTCGGAATGGGTGTCGGCGTCGATGGCGTGGGTGTCGAGCAAGTTTGCCACAAGNTCGATCGCACCCTTTTCGGCGTGATAAAATTCACGCGCAGCAGTTTCACCAAACCGTTTGGCCAGCTTTTCAGGGCNTGCCTTGGCCCCGCCCACGCAGCAGAAACCNCCATTGCGACCCGAGGCGCCCCAGCCGGGAACCTCGGCTTCGAGAACCATCACTTGTACGCCGTCCTGTGCCAGGTGAAGCGCGGCGGACAGGCCGGTATAGCCGCCGCCGATGATCACCACATCCGTGGTCAAATCACCTTCGGCGCGGGCCCAGTCATGGGGCGGGAGCTGCCANAAACAGTCGGCGCGTGCGGCGTCGGAATAGGCGTAATCTTCGTAGAGCCGTTTCACAGTCGCCCCAGATAGGTGCGGTATTCGACCTGTGAAATCTCGGTGGTCAGCTGCGAAATTTCATCGCGGCGGACGTTCGTATAGATGCTTTGATAGCGTTCACCGAACGTGTCGCGAATAAAGTCCGAGGCGGCGAACCGTTCGACGGCCGCGCTCCAGTTGTCGGTCAGGGGGGCGGCCGGGCTGGCGGCGGGGTCGTCCAGCGGCATGGGCAGGGCAGGGGCATTGTCCAGCCCGTGCAACATGCCGCCAAGGATCGCGGTAATCGCCAGATAGGGGTTCACGTCGGCGCCGGAAATACGGTGTTCCAGGCGGGCGCCGGGCCCTTTGATTTCGGGCAGGCGCACGGCGGCGGCGCGGTTGTCAAAGCCCCAGTCCGGCGCGCTGGGCGCAAAGGAGTTGGGCTGGAACCGGCGATAGGAATTCATGTGTGGTGCGAAGACTGCCTGGGCGTCGCGCATGGTGTCCAGCACACCGCCAACCGCGGCCTTCAGGGTCTCCGACACCTCGCCCCCGGCGTCGAAGATGTTCTTGCCGTCCGTGTCGACGAGTGAGGCGTGCACATGCATGCCGTTGCCCGGAAAACCGGCATAGGGTTTGGCCATGAAGGTGGCCTCCATCCCATGTTTGCGCGCAACCCCGCGCACCAGGCGGCGGAACCAGACGCCGGTGTCGGCGGCGGCCANCACGTCNTCGGTNTGGTGGAANTTGATTTCAAACTGACCGGGGCCGAATTCGGCAATCAGCGTGTCGGTGGGCAGACCTTGCACCTTCGATGCCGCAAGCACGTCGTCCAGGAACCCCTGCGTGCGTTCCAGCACTTCGAGGTCATAGTTCTGCGCGGTTGGCGAGCGGTCCGGCGGTGTTGGCCCGGCCTCCATGTCGTCGCGGGGTTTGAACAGGTAGAATTCCAGTTCGGTTGCCAGCACCGGGGTCAAGCCACGGTCGTGGAACCGGGTCACCATGTTTTTCAGCTGTTGGCGCGGCGACAATTGGCTGAGTTCCTGCGTGTCAGGATCAAGCATTTCAACCTGGACCTGGGCCACGTGACTTGCCGCCCAAGGCACCGGTTTCAGCGTGCCGGGAATGGGCACGATGCGCCCATCGGGGTCGCCCACGATGATGCCCAGGCCGGTCGCTTCGACCTCTTCACCCAAGATATTTGGTGCGTAGGTCGAAATCGGCAGGCGCACGGCCCCGTCAGCCAGTTTCGCTTCGTCATCGCCCGGAAGCCACTTGCCCCGCAGGACCGCATTCAGGTCGCACAGCATCAGCTCTAACCGGTCGGGCCGACCATGCTTGGTCACGTAAGCGGCGTATTCGTCACGGAAATTTTGCATCAGATGGCATCCTGTTCGTCCCGCTGGCGGCGGGTAATGGNACGTTTGGACATGAGCGATGTGGTGATCACCCCGACTGCGACAATGCCGATCATGATGGTCGACAGGGCGTTGATCTCGGGGCTGACGCCCAGACGCACAGCCGAGAAAATCTTGATCGGCAGGGTGGTTGAGCTGGGCCCGGAGGTGAAGGAGGCAATCACCAGATCGTCAAGCGACAGGGTGAAGGCCAGCAGCCAGCCTGAGATCACGGCGGGCGCGATGATCGGCAGGGTGACCAGGCGAAAGGCGTCAAACGGGGCGCAGCCAAGGTCCAGCGCGGCCTCCTCTAGGGACCGGTCAAACGTGACCAGGCGCGAGGAGACGACGACCGAGACATAGCACATCGAAAACGTCGTATGCGCCAACACGATGGTNGTCGTGCCCCGGTCCAGACCGATTGAAATGAACAGCAACAACAGTGACAGGCCGGTGATCACTTCGGGCATGACAAGCGGGGCATAGATCATGCCGGAAAACAGCGTGCGNCCATAGAATTTGCCACCGCGNACCATGACATAGGCGGCCATCGTGCCCAGAATTGTCGCCAGTGTTGACGACATGACCGCGACCTTTACCGTGACCCAGGCGGCGTCCAGAAAGGCCTCGTTCTGGAACAGCTCGCCATACCATTTGGTCGAAAACCCCGACCAGACCGTCACCAATTTCCCGGCGTTGAAGGAATAGATGATGAGGATCAGCATCGGGATATATAGGAACGCAAAACCCAAGGTGAGTGAGACCGTATTGAACCAGGACAGGCGTCTCATCGGCTGGCCTCCCGGTGTTTTTCCTCATTGCGCTGAAACAGCACGATGGGGATGATCAGGAGCAGCAGCAGGATGACCGCAACCGCCGAGGCGACAGGCCAGTCGCGGTTNGAGAAGAACTCCTCCCACAGGACCTTGCCGATCATCAGGGTTTTTGACCCCCCCAGCAGTGCCGGGATGACGAATTCGCCCATGGCGGGGATGAAAACCAGAAAGCTGCCCGCGATGATGCCCTGTTTGGACAGCGGCATGGTGATCAGCCAAAAGGCCGACAGGCGCGAACAGCCCAGATCTTCGGCGGCCTCAAGCAGCGACGCATCAAGCCGATCAAGCGCGGCATAGATCGGCAGCACCATGAAGGGCAAATANGTGTAAACGATGCCGATATAGACGGCGAGGTTGGTGTTCAGGATGACCAGCGGTTCTTGAATGATGCCGATGTACATAAGCAGTTGATTCAACAGACCTTCGTTGGACAGGATCGCCTTCCAGGCATAGACGCGGATCAGGAAACTGGTCCAGAACGGCAAGATCACCAGCATCATGAGCGTCGGGCGCCATTCGTCCGGCGCGCGCGCCATGCCATAGGCGATGGGATAGCCAACCATCAGCGTCAGCAGGGTGGAAATCAAAGCGATTTTCAGGCTCGACAGGTACGCCTTCCAGTACAGATCATCGCTGGCTAGGAACCAGAAATTTTCCATATCCAAACCGGCCCACCAGTCGGTGACGCCCGACCAACCCTGAGACAGATCCAGCGTCGGCGTATAGGGCGGGATCGCCAAAGTATAGTCCGACAGTGCAATTTTCAGCACGATCAGGAACGGCACCAGAAACAGTGCCAGAAGCCACAGGTACGGGACCGAGATCAGACCAAAACGGCGCATCAGTCCACCAGCACGGCGCCAGCCGTGTCCGTCCAGGACAGCCAAACGCTGTCTTCCCAGGTGAAGCTGCGCCGCTGAATGCGGCGCGTGTTGGCGGTTTGCGCCTTGATCACCGCGCCGCCGGGCAGTTCAACGTGATAGGTCGAGATATTGCCAAGGTATGCGATGTCCAGCACCTTGCCCTGGATCGCATTGTTGCGGTCGCCGGGTTTTTCGGTGGTGATTGCCACTTTTTCGGGCCGGATCGCCAGCGCGACTTCGCTGCCTTCCGGGATGTCCTTAGAGCTTGCGGCCCAGAGCGGCGCGTGATCGTTGGCGAATTTGATATGCACGTGGTCGGCGTCCGCACGGGTGGAAGTGCCGCGAATGATGTTCACATCACCAATGAAATCAGCAACATAGGTCGAATTTGGCTCTTCGTAAATCTGTTGCGGCGTGGCGACCTGCACGATCTTGCCGTGATCCATCACGGCGACGCGTGAAGACACTGTCATCGCCTCTTCCTGATCGTGGGTGACGATCACAAAGGTGGTGCCGGTGGTCTCCTGAATGTCCATCAATTCGAACTGGGTTTCCTGGCGCAGCTTCTTGTCCAGCGCGCCCAGCGGTTCATCCAGCAACAACAGTTTTGGTGCCTTGGCGAGCGANCGTGCCAGCGCAACCCGTTGGCGTTGACCACCAGAAATCTGGTGCGGTTTGCGGGCCGCGAACTGCGACAGCTGCACCAGTTTCAGCATCTCTTCGACGCGGGCGGCGATCTTGTCGGCCGGCATCTTGTCCCGCTTCAGGCCGAACGCGATATTGTCGGCCACGGTTAGATGCGGAAACAACGCATAGCTCTGAAACATCATGTTCACGGCGCGTTTGTTGGGCGGCACCGGCGCGATGTCCTGACCATCCAGCAGGATCGTGCCTTCGGTCGGGGTTTCAAAGCCTGCCAGCATCCGCATCATCGTGGTCTTGCCGCAGCCCGACGGGCCCAGCAGCGAGAAGAATTCCTGCGGATAGATATCGACGGTCAAATCGTCGATAGCGGTGAAATTGCCAAACCGTTTGGTCACGTTCTTGAACTGGATGATCGGCTTGGCCGTGGGATCGGTCCACGGGGCAAAGACCTTCTGTGTGGCGGCTTCGGCCATCAGCATTCACCTTTTGCGCATTTCTGGGACTGGGTGGCCCCCCGCGGTGGCAGGGGGCCACAAGGGGGCCGGAGACGGGCTTAGGTGCCCGATTTGATCTTGGTCCACATACGCGTCACGACCCGCTGCACCTTGGGCGCATAGGGCGAGGTGGTGTAGAGGTTTTGCAGTGTGGCTTCGTTGGGATAGATCGCCGGGTCACCGATCACGTCTTCCTCCAGCATCGGCTGCGAGGCCAGATTGCCGTTGGCGTAATAGACATAGTTCGANGCCGCCGCCATGTTGCCCGCATCCATGATGAAGTTCAGGAACTTGTGGGCGGCTTCGGGGTTGGGCGCATCCGCCGGGATGGCCATTTGGTCAAACCACATCAGCGCGCCTTCGCTGGGGGCATTATAGGCGATTTCNACGCCATTGTCGGCCTCGTCCGCCCGGTCGCGGGCTTGCAGGATGTCGCCGGACCAGCCGATGGCAACGCAGATGTCACCNTTNGCCAGCGCGTTGATGTATTCCGAGCTGTGGAACTTTTGCACATAGGGGGCGATGGCGGCCAGGACCGGTTCGGTCTTGGCGATCACGTCCGGGTCCTGGCTGTCGGGGTCTTCGCCGATATAGGCCAGCGCAGCGGGAATGATTTCGGCCGGGGCGTCCAGGAAATGCACGCCACAGGTGGCCAGTTTTTCCATGTTGGCGGGATCAAACACCAGGGCAAGCGATCCGATGGGGGCGTCATCGCCCAGCACTTCGGCGACCTTGCCGACGTTCACGCCGATGCCAGTGGTGCCCCACATATAGTTGATCGAGTGGGTGTTGCCGGGGTCATATTTGTTGGTGCGTGTTTCGATCACGTCCCACATGTTGGCGTGGTTGGGCAGCTGCGCCATGTCCAGCGGCTGAAACACACCCGCCACGATCTGGCGTTGCAGGAAGGTGCCTGAGGGGACGACCACGTCATAGCCCGAACCACCGGCCAACAGCTTGGTTTCCAGCACTTCGTTCGAATCGAACACGTCATAGATCAGATCAATGCCGGTTTCGGCCTCGAATTTCGCCAGCAGGTCTTCGTCGATATAGTCTGACCAGTTGTAAACACGCACTTCTTCGGCGGTGGCGGCGGATGCGCCCATCGCCAAGGCCACGCCCAGAGTGATCCAAGTCTTGTTCATGAGTATTGCTCCCTGTGTCTGGGCTTTTTCGCCCGATCGTCCACATTTGATCAAAAAAACGCCCGCGACGCAATATGGTAATATTCGTCAGGGCAGGTTAGGCTGCGGTCCAAGAGTATCCATGAGGCCGGAATTGGCAAAGAAATTGTGACGGGGGAACGGGGCGTGCAGGAAAAATCAGCGAAACTGCCGGATCATGAAAAAGTGTATCGGCGGCTGCGGGAGATGATTCTGTTTGGGGAACTGACGCCGGGCCAAGCCGTGACCATTCAGGGGCTGGTGGACACGCTGGGGGTCGGCATGACGCCGGTGCGTGAAGCAATCCGGCGGCTGACCTCTGAAGGGGCGTTGGTCTTTCAGGGCAACCGACGTGTGACCGTGCCCGTTCTGGACGCTGACGAATGGGAAGAAATCGCCTTTGCCCGCTTGGTGGTTGAACCCGAGCTGTCCCGTTTGGCCGTGGAAAACATGGGGCCCGAGGATATTACCCGCCTTGTGTCCATTGATGATCAGTTGAACGCGGCGATCGACCGGGGCGATGTGCGCGGCTATCTTGAACACAACTATCGGTTCCACGCGGCACTGTATGAATTGGCCGGTGCGCAGGTGTTGTTGTCGATTGCCAATATGTTGTGGTTGCGTGGTGGGCCGTCCTTGCGTGTGGTGCTGGGGCGGTTTGGCACCGCGAACTTGCCCGACAAGCACGCCGAAGCAATGGCGGGTATGCGCAACGGCGACGGTCTTGCGGTGGCCGAGGCAATCCGGGGTGACATCGAACAGGGAATCGTCACGGTACGGGCCCATCTGGTTGGTGATAAGATTTGATCATAATGCACGGTGCCCGTTGACAGTGTGATTTTTGATCATATTCTGGGCGACAATTCCATATTTCACCCGTTTTGGGAGCGCCGACCATGAACAAGATCACGAATCACCTGCCGACAGAAGAGCTTCAGGCCATTGACGCGGCGCATCACATGCACCCGTTTTCCACCAATGATGAGCTGGCCGAGAAAGGCGCGCGCATCATCACCAGCGCCAAGGGCGTGACCCTGACGGACAGCGAAGGCAATCAGATCCTGGACGCCATGGCCGGTCTGTGGTGCGTCAATATCGGCTATGGCCGTGATGAACTGGCCGACGTCGCCGCGCGCCAGATGCGCGAACTGCCTTATTANAACACCTTCTTCATGACCTCGCATGTGCCGGTCATCGCGCTGAGCCAAAAGCTGGCGGAACTGGCGCCGGGCGACCTGAACCACGTGTTCTTTGCCACGGGTGGGTCGGACGCGAATGACACCAACATCCGTATGGTGCGCACCTATTGGGCGCAAAAGGGCAAGCCGACGAAACAGACGATCATCTCGCGCGAAAACGCCTATCATGGCTCAACCGTCGGGGCGACCAGCCTGGGCGGGATGAAGGGCATGCACGCGCAGGGCGGTCTGCCGATCCCCGGCATGGCCTATATCGACCAGCCGCATTGGTATGCCGAAGGCGGGGATGCGGATCCCGAGGACTACGGTCTGGCCGTGGCCCGTCAGCTTGAGGCAAAGATTGCCGAGCTGGGCGAGGACAACGTCGCCGCCTTTATCGCGGAACCCGTGCAGGGGGCAGGCGGGGTGATTGTGCCGCCCGCGTCTTACTGGCCTGAAATTCAGCGCATTTGTGACGCGCACGAAATCCTGCTGATCGCAGACGAAGTGATTTGTGGTTTTGGTCGCACGGGCAACTGGTTCGGTTGCGAAACCTATAACATTCGCCCCGATATCATGACCATCGCCAAGGGCCTGTCCTCGGGCTATGCGCCCATCGGTGGCTCGCTGGTCTCGGACGAGGTCGCATCGGTCATGAACGCCTGCGAATTCAACCACGGGTATACCTATTCCGGCCACCCGGTGGCCGCTGCCGTGGCGTTGGAAAACCTGCGCATCATGGAAGAGGAAAACATCGTCGGCCACGTGCGTGATGTCGCCGCGCCGTATCTGAAGCAAAAGTGGGAGGCCCTGGCCGATCACCCCTTTGTGGGTGAGGCCAAGATCGTCGGCATGATGGCCTCGATCGCGCTGACCCCGGACAAAGCCAGCCGCGCCAAGTTCGCGGCGGATACCGGCACGGTGGGTTTCATGACCCGCGAACGCAGCTTTGCCAACAACCTGATTATGCGCCACGTGGGTGACCGGATGATCATCGCGCCGCCCCTGGTGATGACCACCAGCGACATCGACACAATGATGGACCGCGCGGTGCAGTCGCTGGACGAGGCCTATGCTGCGGTCAAAGAAGCAGGTCTGATGGTCGCCGGTTGATGGACATCCTGACCGCCAATGACCGGATCGGGGAATATCCCGACAGCTGGTACACCGACACCGCGACGCCGCCGGGGCCGTATCCGGCGGCGCAGGGTGAACTGCGCTGTGATGTCTGCATCATTGGCGCGGGCTTTGCCGGCCTGTCTGCGGCATGCATATGGCGCAGGCCGGGTTGGACGTGGTGTTGCTCGAGGCGCATCGCGTCGGCTTTGGCGCCTCTGGGCGCAATGGCGGGCAGGTGGGCACCGGGCAGCGTCTGGAACAGGACGATCTGGAGCAGATGGTCGGGCAGGACACCGCCCGCGCCTTGTGGGATCTGTCGCTGGAAAGCGTGCAATTGGTACGCGATTTGGTAGCTGAACATGCGCCCGAGGCGGATTTCATCGACGGTATCCTGCATGCTGATCACCGGGAACGGTTCGTGCCGCACAGCCATGACTACGCCAGGAAATTGCGCGATGAGTATGGCTATGACCTGATCCGCCCTGTCGACAAGGACGAAATCCGCCACCTGTGCGGATCGCCCGCCTATCACGGCGGCACATTGGACATGGGCGGCGGCCACGTACACCCGCTGCGCTATGCGTTCGGGTTGGCGCG
>JGI24724J26744_10000315_pt1 | contig 37249 bp, 40 predicted proteins | sample Cruoilmetagenom7_FD_26744 | JGI IMG/M metagenome (IMG submission 26744) | reverse complement strand
TATAAAGTACTTTTTGGTATCAGTGAAGGTCACCGCAAGCTCCCGTGGCGACAGCTCTGTCTCCTTCAATGCCAGTTTGACGACCTTGCGCCGGTGTCAACTTTGGTCCTCACACCGCTTTTTATCACTTCATCCATAAGGCGCTGGTATCGTGTGATGCCGTCTTTTTTGCTGTTGTTGTTACGAAAATTGTGGGATTCGTCGATTACGATTAAGTCGTAGTTACCCCAATTTACCGTGTCCAGATTGATCTCACCTGACATGCCACCGGCGCGACTTAGATCCGTATGATTCAGTACATCATAGTTAAAACGGTCACCTGCGAGCAGGTTTCGCTTGTCGTTAATTGTGTAAACGGTCCAGTTTTCGCGGAGTTTTTTTTGGGGGCAAGGACCAAAACTCGGTCGTTGCGTAGTTCGTAGTATTTGATAACGGCAAGCGCCTCAAAAGTCTTACCAAGGCCGACACTATCAGCGATAATACAGCCATTGTACCGTTCAAGCTTGTCGATTGCTCCAAGAACGCCGTCGCGCTGGAATTTGTAAAGCTTGCTCCAAACCAAAGTATCCTTAAAACCCGTTTTGGATCGAATGATATTCTCTTCATCGATATCTTCCAGAAACTCCTGGAAAAGGTTGAACAACGTGATGAAGTAAATCAGATCTGCTGGCTTATCAGATGCAAGAAATTCAAGATGCTTTATGAGGTTTGCTTTTTTATCGCTAACCGAGGTCGGATCGTTCCATATCGTGTCAAACCAATTTAAAAGCTGCTTTGTGGCCTCAGGGTCTTTTGCACCTGTATTCATTTCAAACGCATTTGACTGCACTACCCCAAGGCCAGAAGCGGTAAAATTTGCGCTTCCATGGATAGCCAAATCCGTTTGGTCTTCGTTTTTGACATGAAAGATATTTTGCGAATTTGGCAAGTCGTTAAGGCCTCTGACTTGCACCTTAGCTGAAATCCACTGGCCGCATTCCTTAGAAACTTTTTGCAGGTCAAGATTATTTTTCAGACGTGTTTCGTTTTGAGTTCCGGCCACCTTAATTGGTGACTCTGCGCCTTCGGACGACAAAATCAGCCTCAACTCATCTATTTTGCTGAACTCTGTTCTTAGTGCTGAAAACCCGTACACTGAAAACACGCCAGCCAAAATTGACAATTTTGAATTGCTTTTCAAAGAACCACGAAGTTCGTCAACTACTCTACCGTGGTTTCAGTTATCTAATAGCATGCTGGTTTGCCAAATTCTTTTTTGCTGTATTTCGTTTCTTTTCCATAGTGGTAGTTACTTAGGGCTGCCGCAACTCAATCTTACCACCGATAAAGAAAAATATGGGGTGTGGGCCTCAAGTTAGGGTGGCTAGTCTTGCAAGCCCAGCCACCCTACTCCCGTTTGGGAGCGTCGGTCAGGTCATTTCTCTTTCATCCAACCGTTTTTGTAGCCAGTCCAGTACTTCACTTTCAACCCATCCCACTCTGTTGGGGCCAAGCTGTACCCGCAATGGGAATTTCCCAGCCTTTTCCAGACGTGCGACATGTTGCGGTGAATAAAGTACCAACTCCTTCAATTGGCGTTTCGAAATCATCCTCATCACGATATCTCCTTAGTTAAGGAGCATCGCGATGCCCAAGGTTACGACTATACCTAGGTAGGTTGAGTGTATCGGTTGGAATCACAATTGACTACAGGCTGAAGAGGTTGTGGCACATTCATCTATGTGGCGCGAAACGCAGTCAATTTATTGAGGTGGTCCAAAAGGTGGTCCACAAATCGCCCTGAATAAATAATTGTTTATTTTCAGCGATGTATATGGATAGATGGTGCCCCCACACGGACTCGAACCGCGGACCTACTGATTACAAATACGGGCAAATTGGGTTGCTGACGGTGGCTAATGTTTGTTTTACCTAATAAATACAGACACTTCGGTTGATCAGGCCCGGTGGTGGTTGATACGAAAATTGCAAAATAATTGCAAAAATGGAGGCCTAAATGGCAACCCAACGTATCAAGTTCACCGAAGGTAGTATCGACAAGCTACCGTTTTCGAAGTCAGGCACAAACCGTTATGCTGACCAGCGCAAGGGTGTCTTCCCAAACCTCTATTTGGACGTCGGCACAAAAACCAAAACTTGGCGTTTGGTCAAATTTGCACACGGCAAAACCAAATCCAAAACGCTCGGCAAATGGCCTGCAATGAACCTGCACACAGCCGCGCAGGCCGCAGACACGATGTCAGAGCGGGTCGCTGATGCGACGCACGCCTTGCCTACCCCTGTTGTTACCCAAGCCAAGGAGATCAGCCTTAGACAGGCATTTCTCCGGCACACAACTGAACGTATTGACCCACGCACCAAAGAGAAAACGGCCAACACCGTCTACGACTACCTGTCCACCCTGCAAAACCATGCTGGAAAGAACGGTGAATGGCTTGACGTGCCAATCGACCAGATCACACGCGCGATGCTCAATTCCCAGATGAAGGCTATGAAGGACCGTCCTTCTCAGGCGACTAAGCTACTTCGCATCATTTCAGCCATTTACCGGAATGAAATGTTGATCCGGGACGACGTTATCGACGACCCGACTTTTCGGGTTCGGGCCTATCCGTCTAAGACAAAAGAACTTCTGTTCGATCCGTCTGGGCGTTGGCCTGCCTTTGACGCCATCATGCAAGTTGCAGATGTGACAGCCCGCTCGGCTTGGCTGGTTATGCTGTTCACAGGCATCAGATCATCCAATGTTCGCAGCATCGAATGGGCCGATCTCGACCTCGAACAGAACATGCTCAACATTCCACGCCTTAAGAATGGCACGAAACGCACCTTCCCGTTGTCTGAGGCCGCAACCGCCGCGTTTAAACGCGTTCCCCGCATTCATGATAAACTGGTGTTTGCCTCCAAAACCAAAGCAGGCGTTCCAATTGCTCACCAACACGCTTTAGGGACACCAAAGGTGTTGCGCCAACATGATACCCGCCACTTGTTCACATCTGCCGGGTCAATGGCCGGGATCGACAGATCAAAGGTCAAATACTTGCGCGGTGACATTGTGCTGGGTGATGGAGCCGACGTTGGTTACATGCATGGCATCGCAGCCCATGAAGATGTCGAGAAAATCGGACAGCTTGTGGCCCAGAAATCATCAACACCTTATTCTGACCTTGTCAAAGCCATCACGAACCACTAACTCTCCTGTTGTTATTCGCCTCCATCTCACACGCGTCCTTCCGTGAGATGAGGCCGCGGTGCAGAATCAAGATTAACGCCCATGACGGGCCCTAAGCAAAATGCGATCTTGAACGCGAAGGCATAAGCACCCGGTCATCTGGCTACCCAAAAGGGTGACCTTATGACTAATACACTTATTGCCGAATTGCGCTCGGCCATTGAAGCGCATCAAACCCCAGAAATCATGACGCCAGCACAGGCCGCAGAGTTTCTCGGTGTGTCCGATTACTATTTGCTCGATTTGCGAAAGCGAAAATCTGGGCCAGCATATTCGCAGCCAGCATCAAAAATCGTGCGCTATATGCGCGATGATTTGATCGCTTGGATGAATGAACATCGTGTAATCGCAGGATAACCGGAGCGAGGGTCGAGTCCCCGCTCCGAGTTAGGTGGTGCACGAAGTGTTTGGAATAACTGCCTTATAGCAGTTTTCATGCTCCGCCAAAACCATGGAATGAGGTGATGGACCCGCGCTCTCTTGAGAAAGAGAGATCATTATGGCTTACGAAAAATTGTTCGCTGGCAATCAAGAACGCTACCTAGCTTTCAACCCATCATCCCTCAACGTTAGGGATGAAGACGGCAAGTTGGTGCCTGACTACAAAACCATCAAACGCGAGGTATCAGAGAAGGTCTGGACCCAGCATCTGAATGGTGAAATTTCACTTGGCCTGTCGCCGCTGCGAGATGGCAAGGTAAAGTGGGGTGCGGTCGATATTGACGTCTACCCATTCCTTGAAACCGACGACGAACTGGAAGCGTTCATGAGGAAGTGGGCTGATCCATGCCTTGTTTCCCGTTCAAAATCAGGGGGCATTCATGTCATCGCATTTACCCGTGATTGGGTGGATGCCGATGTTATGCGCAAGTATCTAGCGGCAAAGCGGGATGCCGTTCTAGAACCTAAAATCCTAGCCCATGCCGACGAAATTTTCCCAAAACAGAAAGCTGGCAACGGATCGCAAATGAACTTGCCCCAATGTGGTTCGGAGCGACCGGTGTTGGCTTGGAAAGCTGGCTCGACAATCCAATACTGCGGGCGAACCAAATATGGTGACGTGATCGCAGCAGATTGGGGGGAAGTCGCGGAGCGATGCTATGTGCCTGAATCTCACATGGCTTCCGTGATCATTTCGGCGCTGACAAAAGCCCCGAAACGCTCGTCAAAAGCACGTGAGAAAAAGAAGTATGCTGGTGGCTTCAAACGTCCCACATCAGGCAAAGCGATGGAGGGGCGTAACAGCTTCCTCTTCCATTGCGGTGCGTCTGCGCGAGCGCGCGGAGCGGATGACGATGAGATCAGCGAAATCATTCATGGCATCAATGACGAGTTCAACAACCCAGACAGCGAATTTGGCTCAAAAGGCCCAATCACTGACAGCAAACGACTGTCCACGGTGATTGAACAGGTGCAAAAACTGCCGCAAGGCGAAGTTGCTGATCTTGCCTATGATGTTGTTGAACGGATGAATGCTGAATGGGCTTTGATGTTCGTCGATGGGTCGTTCGAAGTGTTGAACACCCGAACTGACAAACCCTATTCAATGGCGGCATTCCAACTCAAACTTCGTCCATACAAACTGCGAGGTAGAGAGGTGACAGCATATTGGCTCGATGATCCAGACCGGCGAGAATACGATGGCTACGTAATCGAAGCACCGGATTACGATGGTGAAGGCTACAACATCTTTCAAGGCTGGAAAGTTGAACCTACAAACGGCGATGCCACGCTGTGGGAGGCCTACGTCAGAGACATCCTTTGCTCAGGCGATGCTGATCTCGCGCATTGGGTAATGTCGTTCCTAGCCGACGCTGTGCAGCGCCCATGGTCAAAACACCCCGGCACAGCCATCGCGCTACGCGGCGGCCAAGGCGGCGGTAAGTCATTCCTTGGCAAAGCTATGCGCGCGATCCTGCCAAAAGCTCACATCGCGGAGTTTGCCCAGTCAGACCGACTGCTTGGACAATTCAACCGATCAATGTTTGGCGCAACATTCGTGCTGGCGGAAGAATCCTTTTTCGCCGGTTCGCGCAAAATGGCAGCAGCGGCCAAGGTGTTGGTGGAGTCGGATGAATGGACTTACGAGCAAAAATACCTTGCATCGTTCTCAGCCAAGAACGTGCACCGCGTGATCGCCACAACCAATGAAGACCAGGCGGTTCATGTGGATTTTGATGATCGCCGTTGGACAGTTATTGAAGTGCCGACCATGTTTGACGACACCAATCGCTTGGAAGGCCGCAAATGGTGGGAACCGTATTATGCCTTGCTGCGCGATGATCCGGGCGCAGTGTTGCGATACCTGCTGGAATATGAAGTCGATCAGGATTTGATCGCGTCGCCATGGGTGACAGCGGCCAAAGCATCCGACAAGATCGCCTCTGATCCTGTCGTTGCACTGATGGATGATATTGCCCGCACTGGCTCATGCCCTGACGATCTGCGCGGCGATGGGCGCATCTCAACGGCTACGCTGGCGCGTGAAGCTTGGGCGCGGGGTGCATCACGCTACGATAACCCACGACGCTTTTCCAACCAACTGCGCGATAAGTTTGGCGGCATGACAGCGGCAAACTGCATCAACATTGAAAAGGTTGAATATCGCCAGACCCCAGATGGCATCCTGACGCCTTACGTTATCAAGCGCACGGATCGCGCTGGCGTCCAGCTTCCGTCATTGTCGGAGTTTCGGCGCATTGTGTCCAAAGTCACGGGCGAAACATACCCCGATGATGGCGATTGGGTGGAGCATCGCATTGCCGACCCCGAAACAGTCAACGACATTGATCCTAACGGCGGCGATGTTGATGGCGTATTGCAGTACGTGAAAGATAACGGTGCCATTGTGAAGGAAGACATACCTTTCTGATCCCAACGTGGCGATCCAATCGACCGACAAATCCCCACGCTGGCTGGTCTTGCGTGGGGATATTTTTGTTTGCCAACCATGTTGTTAAGCGCATGTTCCCATGCAAGAGACGCTGCTTTTGTGAATACCGAGACAGATGTCAGCGGTGACGCTTTCAAGGCTCGATTTTGCAGGCCAAGTTTACATATGACTTTTTTGAATTTTTTTGTGTGTAGCGTGGCAAGCATGGATTTGCGTTTCGTACCAAAGCGTTGGCACAGCCACACTGCCAGTGCTTCCATGGGCAATGTGGTAGCCTCCATGGGAACACGAACCGTAGGTAACTGACCTTCCTCAGAATTCTCCGCCTAACTGCATCATGGCCGGGCAAATTTGGCCAAAAATTGCAAAGCCTGAATTGCAAACCGTGGATTTCCCAACGTTTCCAAGCGAAACCAACTGATTGGGAATTAGTTGTCGATACGATTTCGGTTCTGTGAACACTAAGGCAGCTTAGCATTTATGGTCGCAATAAGGTCTGAAAACTTCTCTGGCTTTGCCATAGTAACCAAGCGACATACGTCTTGCCGAACACGCTCCGGGTCCAACTCAACTGATTCTCCAAGTTCGAAAAACTCATCATGTTTGTCGGCAAGCAATGCGTTTCTCAACAACTCCAAAACCTGATCGTCACTTTCCAGTCCCCACATGGTAGCCGTTTTGCTCGGATCACCGATAAGATCATTCTCTAGAAAATCGACAGCTTCGCTAATCAACCATTTCTCGGGCCAAGTATCCCCGGGCAAAAAGTGCACCCGCTCACCTGCCCAAGATTTAACGGCATCCTTTTCTTCCGGGGTGCTGGCCTCAGTGCCGTTCACAACGCTTTTCAAACCGCCAGCCAATTCGCCGGATTGATCCCCGTCGAGCACGCACATGCAATTGTTGATCCCCTCCATTGAACGACTCGCTAATTGCCTAAGAACGGCGCTGTGCGAGCCAATTGGCTTAATTCGGCACCGCTTTCTGGTGTCCAGTGGAAGTACTTGCTGTAGGATTGATCCTGCGTTCTCATCTTCCACGAAGATGTCGAGTTCCTCAGCATCAGCTTTGCCCATTTTGCCGCAAGCAAAATCTGCCGATATACCTTTCGTCAGTACTGTAGACGCCCCGCTAGCTTCTATGAAAAACCTTGCTTCTGGGGGTAAGCTGTTCAACACCGCATAGGAATGAGTCGAACAAATAATTTGGCATTTTAGCTCTTTGCACAATTTTTTTAGCTCTTCGATCATTCTAACTTGGGCTTTTTCATGCAACCCAAGCTCGATCTCATCGATAACCACCAGTGTTCCTGCCCCGGCGCGGAATAAGGCCGTCAGGATCTCAAAAACTGCACTCTCACCTGCTCCCATGTTAAACCCTGAATATGAGATTCCGGCAGCGTTCACTATCGGAAGAGAGTACTTGCTGTGGTGATAGCTATCGAAATCCGCGTAAGCTTTGCCAATTATTTTCCCAGCGATCTTAGCAATTTTTTGTCGCGTCGCCTCTGGCAAATTCCCGGGTTTGAACCTCGACTTATAAGACTTGGAAACACTTCTTTCAAAGTGCGGCACAACTCGCTGAACGCCGAAATAAATTACGTTCCGATTTACCCTAGAGTCATAGTCGTTCCAGCGCCCTCCTTTCCCTTTGTATCTTGATTGATACCGAAGGCCCGCCCCAACCCTCTTCCAGTTATCATATCGGATGCCGTATCGTATTTTGACACCATCAACTGGAGTTTCATCAGAGGACTGAACAAAAAAATCACTGAAGGTATAGTACGGTTTAGATCTGAGCGGGGGCTTGAAACCCTTGCGGTCATTATGAAACGCACATGCAGCAAGTGCCAACATCGTAGACTTCCCTGAGCCATTTGAGCCAGCGAATGCTGATATTGGATAGTCGAACTCTGCCTTGAACTGACCAAGACCCCGCACATTACCCTTGGATAGTTCAATTGACGCAAGTGATGCGCGAGAGTTGTCTTTTCCAAACCAAGAAAAGTTGTTTCTATCAATGTTTGACTTGCTATAGCTCATGCAAATTCCGAATTTTCAGCAATGGGGTTCCAAGTGCACGGAACATAGGCGACCGCGATTGGTGCACATTCGCACTCTATTCTATATCTTGCGCCAGCTTGTCCGCCAACAACTTTATGTGGAACCTGAATCTAGGCTTTCTCCACCTGAAACTGATCACATCCGCCCCGTTTCAAGGTGATACGCATCATCTGTCGAACCCGTGTGATGAACCTGTGCGTCTGAGGGAGGTTCGGCGTATCCTTTGACCTCAGGCGCGCTTTTCATCGAAAGGCGCGACAATGCAGATCACTGCAACACTCAAGGATGGCAATGCCACCCTTAAACTTATCACCAATTCCAGCCGTGCGGATTTCACCGTCAACGATGCCAACCATCTGGCCCGTGACCTTGAAACCATCCTGACCAATCCAGACGCTAACGCCATCAACCATCACTATCGCGTCGTGCCGTCAGACACGGGCGTCAGCGTCGAGACCAATCAAGGCAAGTTTGCTTTGCCTTGGCGGCACATCTTGCCCGTTGTGAACGGTCTGCGAGGTTGATCCGGGGCATCCGTCATGCTGCCCCAAGATGGCCCACAGATGCCTGAATCTGCCCTTGTGACGGCCATTCTGATGCAGGCCTATCGTGATCTTTTCATCGCGATCAAAGCGGACGGTTCGTCTACGTTCACAACTCAGGCCGAGCAGGATCAGGTAATCTCTTTTCTGACCGATAGCGCCGGGTCGCTCGCGCGCAATCGCAACGCTCTCTGTTCACTAATTGGCTGGGATGGTGATGCCCTTGCAACGCGCATTCGGGCGATGATGGATGGCGCGGATTTTCCGCCACCCACGTCTGATCCAACCCCCGGTATTCTTGCTCGACACCGCCATGCAGTCGAGCGCATTCGCTCACGTTGGCACCACCTAAATTCGCCACCTCCAAGACCTTCTTCTTCGGTTGAGCAACCCCGGCAGCGGGACCGATTGTGTGCATGAGCGCATGGGTGCGTCGCTCCTTTCTGATCCAATCCAGATGAGCGCGGCGTCACCCGAGACGCCGCGCTCGTTTTTGGATCAATCAGGAGCACCCTATGCCCGACGATACTACAGCCGCTTTGCAAGCCCTTATGCAGCAGGTCTCAAAGCTGACCGAGACCATGACAAATCAGGCCAAACGCCTTGATGATCTGCATTCCTTCAACACCCGCATCTTGGATGAAAAGAAAGACATGCAGCGCCAGCTTGAGGCGCGGCCACCCAGAAAATCCATCGTCGATACTGTGGAGGACGAAGAATTTGAACGCAAAATGCGCTCGGCCAATCTGGAAAAAGACGCCAATGGTAATTGGCATCTCAAGGGGCATCGTCCGAAATACTCGATCAGCCGCACTGATGCCCGCGATCCGGTCAAGTATCGCGAGGCCAAAGCAGCAGCGGAAGCCGCTGGTGAAACTCTATCCGTGATCGACGAAGGCAAAGGCGATCCAACTCGGTCGGGACGAGCACAAGTCGCAGCAACCAAAACGACGGTTGTCAAAGACGATGCGGAACGCCGCGCCTATGTCCGCCAAGATGTGCTTGGTTCATCGGATTTTCGGCAACAATACAAACTGCTGCGAGAGGACGGATTTATCCCTGTCTCATGGTCGCAACCGGGGGATTTGCCGGATCATATGCAAACCAAGCTGCGCATGATGGAGAACGCGGCCAATGCAAGCTGAAAACCGCGCCTGCCTTGAATGGGCCTGCCGTATTGTCTACGGCATCGGCCCGGAAACCGAAATCTATATTCGCCGTGATGGTGTGATCGTCTGGGACCACCTGTTCAAGATCATCCCCAACGCCAACACGACCGACGCGTCAATCGCCACGCTTGCCCAGATGATGAAACTGCATCTTGGCGGCACCAGCTTTGCCAAGTTGCGCAATGACCTGATCCGGTCGGGCGTCGGGGAAGAGTTCGCAAATCGCGTTCATGATCATCTTGTTGACATCTCCGTTGAGGAATGGGGGCGGCTGCGCGAACGCACCCGTTGGTATGGCGACGATAACGGCGCACCGATCCTTGCCACAACCGAAGCATCGGGAGGTTCCTGATATGGCTCAAGGTGGCAACAAAAACTCTGGCCGTCGGGCTGTGATCGACATGCGCCCAGACAAGCAGGAGATCATCAAAGACATTGTTCTGAACCGCCGCTCCATGGCCGAAATCGCCCGTCGCATCGGTGTCGATTATTCGACCGTGCAGCGGTATCGCGACGATAAGATCACCGAAGAAATGCGCCGAAAGATCATGGCCGAAACCCGTATTCAGGGAATCGAAGTCGACACCGAGATCATCAACCACGACCGGATGGACGTTGCCATGACGTATGAGAGTTTGGCGCGACGGGTCGAAAAACTTATCACCAAGGCCGAGGAGAACGAAGATGATCACTTTGCTTTAGCCGCGATGGAGGGGCTTCGTCGCACCCTCCGTGACATTGCACAACTACAGGGCAAGCTGGCGCAAAACCTGACCGTCAATGTCACACTCGCGGAGTCCAAGGAATGGGTCACGCTGCGCACAATCTTGCAGGAGGTCTGCGACGAGGTTCCTGCCGCCCGTGAACCGCTGCTGCGCCGGATGCGCCATCACGTTTTGTCAGTCACCAAAGAGGGGGAAGTGCTATGACCCACCGCGAGTTCGAAGGCTTCAGCTCCTACGCCCGTCGCCTAAAGGCCGCTGGCGACAATCCCGGCTGGGCGCGTTTGCCGCATTCCAAACGCGTGATGCAAGCCGAGGGCGGCAAATTGTACTTCACAGGGGAACCCTGCAAGCGCAGCCACATCTCGCCACGTAATGAACATGGCGATTGCACCCAATGCCACCTCATGCGCCTGACGGAGCGCCGCAATGCCGTTTGATGCCTTTCATGACTGGTGTGTTGGGCTGGAACGCGACCTCGACCCAGCCGCCGAAATGTTGCATTTCCTACGCCAAGAAGTGCCAACAGCGGCGGCAGTTGATCCGTGGCAAATCGAGGCAATCACATCGGATGCTCAGACCGTCGCTTTGCTGGTGTGCCGACAAGCGGGTAAATCCTGCGTACTGGCAACACGCGGCGTGCGGGAATTGAAACAGGGTGGCACGACGATCTGTCTGGCTCCGGCGGAACGCCAAACGCGCGAGATCACCCGCAAAGTGCAACATTATCTGCGTGCGACCGATCTCGTCGTGGAACGCGCAACCCAGACAGAGATTGAATGCTCAAATGGGGGGCGTTTCATCGCTGTGCCAGCGTCAGGTGCTACTATCAGGGGATATACCGCTGACCTGCTGCTTGTTGACGAGATGGCTTATCTCCCCGGAGCAAACGGCGGCGAAGACGTGGTGGTCGCCCTGTTGCCAATGCTCAAAGACAACGGGCAGACTTTCTATGCCAGCACCCCCGCTGGAAAATCGAACCTGTTCGCCAGCCTATTCCTAGAACCGAAAGACAATTTTCACCGGATCAAAGTTCCCGGCACATCAATCCCGCGCCTTGCATCCCGTGTCGAACGCCTGCGGTCGCAACTGTCAGCAACGCGGTTCCGTCAGGAGGTGTTGTGCGAATTTCTGTCGGACGGCCTGTCCTACTTTGACCTTTCAGCCATCGAAAACGCAACATCACAGGAGGCCGCAGTATGTCCGAGGTTCTGAACCTGATCCACATGCCCGATGGGCGCGTGATCAACGAAACAAACATGGACCCAGCCATAGAGAGAGTGACCGGGTTTGTCAGATACTTCGTCGGCGCTGATTTGGGCCAAGCCGCAGATTTTTCATCGGCGGTCGTGATCAAGGACCAGCAGCTTCCCATTGCAAATGGCAGTCGTGTCGTCCTTGGGCCGCGCGAGCGCACAGTCGTTTTCGCAGATAAGTTCAGGGGCGCGTCCTACGTCGATGTGGTCGACTACTTGATACGCCTGCGCAACGCTCCCCCGTTCGGCGGGAAGTCGGAGTTAATCATTGACGGTACAAGCTTGGGGCGCGTCGTGTCTGATATGCTCTGGGATCAGTCCATCCCACACTCGGCGGTGCAGATGACTGGCGGGGCTGACTGGACACGTAAAGGCCGGTATGTGAACGCGTCCAAAACACTGATGATCGAAAACCTCGCGGTGTTGTTTGCCGCCGACGAATTGAAATTCGCCCATGACTTACCACTTCGCTCAGAAATTGAAGAAGACTTGGCGACGTTCACCACTCAAACCACGGCAGCAGGCAACCAGATCATCATTCAGGCACGCAACGCGTCGGGCCACGGCGATCTTGGTATCGGGCTAATCGTTGCGGCCTTCGCGTCGCAGTATCTTATGCCGCAAGGGATTCAGATGAGTAAGCTGGTTGGGATGTATTAAAGGTCGGCAAAGGTGCTCGTTTTTGAGGTGACTAAGCCGGGTATTTGAGAACGACATTTTCAACTAGATCCTCAACAATGGAGATCACTTTTGTGTTGCTCACTGAAATTCCGGATGGATGCGCACAAGAATTTCGAGCTCCAAGACTCGCATCCAATATCTTTCGCACGTCGTTGGAAATGATCTTTGCTGCCCGACAAAGTTCGATGAATTTCCCTTCCTTTATTTCGGTAAAATCGTCCCTTTGTGTGATCGCATTGAGCTTCACACCTTTGTCTGCTGCAAGAGCCGTGTTGAACTCGACAATCTTGTGTTTGGAAATATGAGCAAACAAATGGTCAACGGCTAAAATCCAAGCCATCGTGACAGTTGCTCTAGTGGCGCCCGCTTCGAAGCAATCAATCGTTTCCTTTAGAAAGCCTTTTGACGGTCCCTCAGGAAGCTTAAGTTCAAGTCCACGCAGCGTGGCGCTCGTTTGAACAGTAACCTGTTCTGCTCCCAACTTCCGAGAGAGCGCCTCTCGCATATGCCGTTCGAGCTTATAGCCTCCGGCGTTCTTGAGATATTTTTTTGGCTTTGTTTTAAGGCCTTCGGAAAGACGCGCTGCAACACCTGCAGGCGCAGCAAGATCGCAAGCCACAAAACATTCACTTATCTGTTTTGGCGTCGCAGTTTCTTGACCGGCTTCAACAGTAAGGAAGTAAAGAAACAGGCCAACTAGGTTTGCTTGACTTTCGTTAGCCGCGTTTTCAATAGAGTTATAAAAACGATTAACGGTATCGGTCACTCAGTGGTCTTTCTTTTTAGATCGAATTTGAAATAATTGCTTCCAAGGGTCGTGATCTCGATTTCTGTCGGTGAATTGTAGTCAATATATCCGAATTTGCGCCCATGGGCGTCTCTAAACGCTTGGGAGAACACTTTGGGAACACGTTGATTGGCGGCCTCATAACAAGTATAAACTTGGTCTGTGTTTGGGTTGTCTATTTTCAGCTCATCAATCAGAAACTTGAGGAATACTAGGATTTTTTCAGCGTTATTTGACACTTCAAACTGATCAAAGAAAGCGGCTAGACCAGCAGTGTCGAGATTCTTGTCCATTTTTGGCGAGTCTGCGACAATACCACTTCCAGCTGCTTCGGCGGTTGTCGTTTTCTTTGCAGCGGGGCGTCGCTTAGCTTTTTTCGGAGCGGCTTGCCGAACGGTGCTTTCTATGGTCGCCTGAACAGTTGGCTGACTTGGAGCTGAGCCACCAAAACCAGTCAATAGTTTTTCTTTGAAATCAGTATAAACTTCACGAACCAATTCAGGGTCGCCCTCGACGTCCAAGACGCCTTGCGAAAGGTTAATATGTAACTTTGTTTGCATGATCGTCTCAATCAATAGTGCCATTTTCGAGTTGCACTTCAATATATAGAGATCGCCCTATGGTGGCAAGGCTTGCGCCGCTTACTTGCACTCTCAGAGGTTCAAGATACAAGTCTGGTTCATTTGCAACGGCGTACTGGCCCTCTGCTTCATGCTTGAGGTGTGGACGAAGCTCATCCACCAGCATTTCGCCCGAGAACATTCCTTTAACTATGGCGCAGGCTTGAGGCCAACACGAAATAGAACAGGCTATTCTTCGTGCCTCGATTGATATCTCCAGATCGCATTGTCTAAACTCAGGGGTGTCCAAGGCAGCCCCCTGTTGCGAAGCTCTTTGGCTGCCAGCCTTACAAGAATTGCCGCCTGGCGAGGTTGAGGCACGCCGTCCAACTCCAGCGCATGACCAACGTAACGCTGCACCATCCGATCGGGTTTAATAAGGTTGTCATCACCTGCCAGCATCATGAAATAGTCAAACGCGATGCCACTTGACTGGCCGGGCAGACCTAAAATGATCGCTTCTGCGTATTCCCGCCGCTCGACATCCAAATCCGGAAAATCGTTGATACCCGCTTCGATCAATGCGCGGCAATATAACAGGACGGCCTCGGCCTTGAGGATGCCAGATCGAGAGGAAGTGCGCTGTCTATTCTGGAAAGCTCTTTCGACCATCCCTTCAACGCCAAACTCATCAAACATTGAGGTCAGGTCGCCTATCCCGTACTCACCAGCCCCACGGGCTTCCCGCGATGTAGCAAAGCGCGTCCATCCAGCAAATTCACACAAGTTGGAAACGACTTTCTGCGTGCTTGTGTATCGGACCCCAATCGAAAAAACCGCATCGACAACGCACAATGGTAGCGACGCATAGCGGTATTCATCCGCTAGCTTCGGAACGTTTAACTCCGTTTGCTCTATGTAGTTAGCCAATCTCGCAACCGGCGGCACGCTGGTCAAATTCATTCTCACAAAATGCAGACAATGAGTGACATCAGAAAGGCACCTAGCACCCAATCAGTCAAGAATAATGTCACTGATCGTCTGTAGACCGATTGGCGACAAATTTGCCCATTGGCGGCATGGAAATTCGTGCTCGTCTAAGTTTAAACATGCGCCGATTGCGCCAGTCGAAAGGCTGGTCGCAAGAGGAATTTGCGCATGAAGCTGGCCTGCACCGAACCTATGTCAGCGATTTGGAGCGAGGCGCACGAAACCCCACAATTACTGTCGTAGACAAATTGGCTGTTGCCTTGGACGTGAAAGTCGGCGCGTTGCTAGATAGTCATGAGGCAAGCTGAAAATGGGCGATAAGCGACGGAAATCCATGGTTGATCTGCGGGAGTTCCCAGCCGCGCTTGATCTGGCAAGATCGCTATATCGAGGTAATGGCGGTCGTCTACGTCAAGCGCATGAATGCCGTGAGATTGCTGATTTTCTAGGCCTTTCAAATATTGCTGTTTGGCATGCCTACAATCGTGGCGACCTTGGCGTTCCATCCCCCAACCCTGCTAGAGCAGAGGCTTGGGCAAAAGGCGAGTCTAGCTATGAGGCACCTGACAGGCCATGTCGGCGCTGCTCCGGCACACTGCGGCAATCCGGTGACGATTTATGCGTGAACTGCGAAGCCAAGTATCGCGATGCCACAAAAGCTGCGCGCTTGGCGAATGAACCGTAGAAACTGAACGAGTCGGGCAGCTTCAAATCGCGCCTACGATCCAATTGCAAAAATAATTGCAAAACAGCTCAATCATAATCGCTAAACGAGCGCGAAAACGCTAACTTTCACTTCACTTTCAATGATTTAAGTGGTGCCCCCACACGGACTCGAACCGCGGACCTACTGATTACAAATCGAGACGAGCATCATAATCATGGTCAATTCACGCCAAATCAGGGCGTACGAACCCATAAAAACAAGGCAAAATACCTCCTATCGGCTCACTCAGCATCATCCGAGTTAAGCCCAGAAACAGTACTCAGGACGGTATTTATCAATGACAATATTCAAGTTCACAGAGGCACGCGTGCGTGACCTCGAATTGGGTTCAGGCATCCACCGAGATACGGACGTCAAAGGCCTGCTCTGCATCTGTCACAAGACGACAAAGACCTTTGCTGTCCAAGGTGACGTAAGGCGCCAAAAGCGCCATGTCCGCACCGTCCGCATGAAGATCGGTCGGACGGATTTGGTTCGATTGGGAGAGGCAAGAAACGAAGCCAGAAAACTTATGGCCACGATCCAGTCTGGTATTGACCCCACCGCTGGACCCGAAGCAACGGGCATGACGTTAGAACAGGCCTTGGCCACGCATCTTAACGAACGGGACCTCTCACCTGCATCGGTGAAAAACTATCAATATCACATGGACCAGTATCTTGGTCGTCTTCGGCGTCGTGCTGTGGCTGACATATCGCGCCAAGACTGCCGAGAACTCTTAGACACGCTGACAAAGCGACATGGACGCACAACAGGCGGCTCTGTGATGCGAACAGTTCGGGCAATCATCAACACGGCACGTAGGCACGATGAAACGATTGAGGGCAATCCCGTCGATGCAATCCGTGTGCCAGCAACGGCAAGACGGCAGGTCGATGAACTGGACGTTTCTGCATTTTGGAAACAGACAGCTACATCATCCGATGTGATGCGTGATTTGCATCGCACCTTCCTGCTCACAGGTGCACGTCGCAGCTCTTTACTGGGTGTAAAGCGAGCAGACTTTGACCCAGAACGGGGAATTCTGACCTTTACGCATATGAAGGTTGGGGAGGCTTGGTCCTTCCCCACGGGACGTTGGTTGACCGAAACCTTAAGGGCCAGAATGGAAAGCGACGAACCTCTCGCATCAGAATGGCTTTGGCCTTCACCCACTTCTGCCACTGGTCGAATTGCCGAACCTAAACGAAAGGGCATTCCCTCCCCACATGCGCTTCGTCACCACGCCAGAACCTTCATGATTGCTGCTGGTGTGCCCTATGCGGAAGGAGCACTGCTCCTTGGTCAAAGGCTTCCAGGGGCGTCTGGTGGATACGTGCACCAATCTCATCTAGTTGAGGCTTTGAGGCCTCATGCACAGGCTTTAGAGGATTATATTCTTGAATTCGTTAAGTGATGGCGCTGCGAGTTAACTCGTTGGCATATATAGGTATTGCAAGCTGATAACCTGATTTCATCGTCGCCCATTCGGGCGCACTTTGATTTTTGGAGTTATCAACATGGCAAAAGTAGGAAACGACACCCCTTGGATGACAACGGAAGCCGCCGCTGGCTATCTTTCTGTCTCAGCGGGCACAATGCACAACTGGCGCAGCAAAGGCATCGGGCCGACTTATCGGACAGTTGGCCGGATTGTTCGCTACCACCGCGACGACCTCGATGCGTTTTTGATGGCAGGTGCAGCATGAACTTTAGTATCGAGAAGGCCCTTACAGCCGCTAAGAATTGGCAAGGCAAGGAGGTTTCCGCCGAACATACCGCCAAGATTGAGCAGGTGGTCTTGTTGGCATGTTCGGACAGTTCAACCGAGGTTTTCCAACGTGACCTCAGTTTGGCTTGCGAGCGCATTGGTTGGCGGCACGATCATCCCATGACGCTCTGGGTTGTGGCACTTCATGCAAATGTGTTTCCCACTCACAGAACCGATCCCGACTTTTACCGGTCTGAAGGGAAATTGATTTTTGCGTGTCCCGATGTGGCACTGCAAACCTCTGCAACCGACTTGTTCTGGAATGACCTAGACCTTGTCGGCCTTGCCCTTAAGCGTAGTGGTGCTCCCGGCATTCCGGTGCGACCAACTGGTCGGAGGCCTGGGCTGAGGCCATATCAGGGCTGGTAGGTCAAAGAGTATAGCGTCAAACAACTCTAAGGAGTATATTCAGCCAAGGTATTGGATCAATTTGGATTGCTGGCGTGAATGTAACTTCCTCAACAGACGATGACTTAGGGTACATAATTCAATGGCTGAAAGAACAGTTCGATGACGTTGAGGGTATCGGCTTTTGGGGAAACAGAAATCTTATCCGCCGCTCCCATGAAGAAGATCGAGACATGTGGGTGGTACGGGAGGGCGGAAATGCCATTGCGTTCCAAATAGGTAAGTACTCGCCAGACATCACATGCGTGAAAGACACCCATCAAGGCAACGGATATGGGACGGCGTTATTCAAAGCTGGTCTTGAACGTGCATATTCTGATGGGGTTGTGAGGCTGTCGGGAGATTGTATGCCTGAAACCAGCCTGCCGTTCTGGCAGAAGATGGGCTTTCGGCAAACTGCACCAAGCGGCGGTATCGGTAGGGGCATTCCGGTGGAGATGTGGTTGCCAAAGAGTTTGACCCTGCCGGAAGGTGAGGAAGCGCTGAGTGTCGAGGTCGAACTATTCGTTGTCCCAGAGCGTGCACTCTACGGAAAAGCAGTAGAACCTTTGGCCAAGGCCAAGCCCCAAGCCCGATTGTTGAAGGGTCAGACTCGAGTGTATCTTGCTGAGCGATTTCATATCCCAGACAGGGAAGAAGCGTCCGGAGACCCCGCTCTACGGGTCTTGGTCAACGGCGAACAAATCTATTTCGACAAGGCAAAGTACCCTGAGGCAGCGCAGTTGGGCGTCCAATTCGACCCCTTGGGGAATAGGTTCATGGATTTCCTGAATGTTCCAGCGCTCTGTGTCAGCATTACAACCGAAACGTTAAGCCAGCGTTCGTTGCGCGCTGGTCAAGTGTTGGTATGCGGGCCTTATCTGCCGCGATATTGTTCTAGGTGATGGACCGGACTGTCAGGCTGCGCGGCTAGAGCAATCCGGTCGAAATTGCAGCACATAGGAGGCTTACCATGCCTGAAGATAACGCGCCCAAGCCGTTTGGCACGCCATTAAACGATCTTTTGACGACAAACGAAGCAGCATTACTTACAGGGCATCCTGCGGCTGTTCTGATGACTTTTCGCAATCGTCGCAACAACACCAAATACAAGAATGCCGGACCTGACTATGTGAAGATTGGGACCGCAGTTTTCTATGAACGCTCCGTGCTAGAGGCCTACATGGCCAATCGTACGGGGGCTTGAAATGGGTGTTCTTACCGATGCGTCACAACTGACACCCTTGCTGGCCAGCGGATACCAGCTTCTTCCCCTGCATAAGTTCTCGACCGAGAATGAGGTTAAGGGCAAGAGACGTAAACGGGGCAAGTCCCCGCTTGATCGCAACTGGATGAAACGCCCCTACAATTCACACGACCAAATCAAGCACATGGAAGCGGGCAGCAATGTCGGCGTTCGTCTGCGGCCCTTTGAACTGGTCTTGGATGTGGACCCACGGGCCTTTCCTGACGGCCAGACCTTGGCGTCCCAAATCAACCCGTTTGTCGAGCTGGTTCTTTGGACCGGTATGGACCCGGACCTCTATTCTACTGTTGAGACCGGTTCGGGCGGCCTTCACATCTATATGACCAAGCCAGAGGGTGTTTCCACCAGAGATAGCCTGAACGATCAGTTTCCCGGTATCGAGTTCAAGACGGTTGGCCGTCAGGTCGTTGCTCCTGGCTCGATCCACCCCGACAGCTTGGAAACCTACATCTGGAAGGCTGACACGCCCGAGTTGGATGCTTTCGGTGCTGAGGCTGCACCTAAGGCTCTTGTCGATCTGATCCGAAGACCATCAGGCAGCGTGGCAACTGGCGGGGGCGAGCACGATCAGGAAGAATTGGCTCAGATGCTTGAACATCTGGATCCAGCCGACTTTGCAGACCATGACGATTGGCTGACTCTGATGCAGGCCTGCCACCACGCCACGGCGGGAGATGGCCGGCAGGAGTTTGTGGACTGGTGCACTCAAGACCCAACTTATGCAGAACATGGCGCCCTTATCGGCATTCGGTGGGATAGCCTTCACGCAGACAATGACGGCAATCGCATCACTTTCCGCACCCTGCACAAACTGATGAGAGATGCAGGGGGCGAAGATGCCATTCCGAGAAAACCGGCTGCGGATGATTTTGACGACGACCTTGATGACGAGGCCACAAGTGCCCTAGCCACGACCAAAAGACGGCCAGTGCATGAAGGTGGTTTGGCCGTCAATAAGAACACTGGCATTGCACCTGACACGGCAAAGAACGCCCTAAAGGCAATCAACGGATCCAAGCTTGATCCAAGGTTCGACGAACTCAAGCAGCGTGTTGTTCTGATGGGTGAATTGCCATGGGGTGAAGGCTATGGGCGTGTGCTGACCGACAAGCTGCTCTTGTTGGCCCGAACTTGGCTGATGGAACAGCACCAGCGTAAGGACTACCAACCTTCAAAGGAAAACGTTCAGGACGCAATCACCACCGTTGCCTATTTCTTCAAATTCAATCCGATCCTCGACTATCTGGATAGCTTGACCTGGGATGGAACCAGCCGGGTAAAAGACCTTTTCACAGACGCCTTTCAATGTGGCCGTGACGACTACGCCGAAGCTGTCTCACGCTGCTTTATGGTCGGCGCCGTTGCTCGTCAAAGACAACCTGGCTGCAAGCTGGACACGATGCCAGTAATTAAGGGGCCACAGGGTTCGTTGAAATCTACGGGCATTCGGGACCTGTTTTCCCCGGATTGGTTCAGTGACGCTGAGCTAGGTGATCTTCGGAACAAAGATGCTGCCATGAACCTGGAAGGTGTCTGGGCCCACGAGTTTGCCGAATTGGCAGGTCTTCGGGCAAGTGACATGGACGTACTCAAAGCGTTCATGTCCCGAGCTACTGATAGGTATAGAACGCCATATGGCCGCAATACCGAAGATCACCAACGCCGTGTTGTATTTGCGGGCACGGTCAATGAGGGCGGATACCTGAGCGACCCAACGGGTGCTCGGCGTTTCTGGCCGTTGGAAATGGCCTCTGGGTCCAGGGTTGATCTGGGCTGGATTGCAGAGCATCGAGACCAGCTCTGGGCCGAAGCTGATGCGTTGTTCAAATCGGGCATCGGCCACGTATTGCCTGAGCCTTTGTGGTCGATGGCAGCAGAACGCCAGGCAGACGAAACGGTTGATGATCCTTGGGTTGATAAGCTGGCTGTCATGCTCAGCAACCGGCACACGGAACGGCAGGCCTTTGAGAACGGAACGGGTGATTATGCCGAGGAAATGATCGAAGGGGAGCGGGTTGCCTCGCCGTTGCGTGAACCTCCCCCCGCGGACAAGGTGCATACTCAGGACCTGCTCAGCTATCTCGGCTTGGAAAGCGACCGGCAGAATAAAGGCCATGCGCAGCGTTTGAGGCGGTCTATGGAAACCGTTGGCTGGAAGCACAGGCGGGGCGTCAGGCTGGGTGGACGTGTTTCGGCAGGGTATGTCCGAGCCGATGAGTGATGCTCTGCAAGTCTGAGCGTATCAATTCGGTCACGACGTTGACGGTCGTTGATCTTTGTTGACCTGACACGCCGCTCCTAAGGCCTTGTTTTGGAATACTTGTTGACGATGTTGATCATGTTGATCTTAAAGCAATATATCTTGGTAGAATAAGCCGATTAGGCATAGGGCGCGGACCAGGACGTAGGGGCAGCGTGCAATCCGGATATATATAGCGAAAACGGTCAACGAAGATCAACGTCGTCAACAAGACAATAAAAACAAGGCGTTACATAAAGCTCCGAAAATGCCTTGTTGACGTAGAAATCTTCCAGCTTGGAAGACCGGGACTGCGCAACATTGTGAGCCGGCACACTCCCTTGTAAATCGCTGGCATACGGCTCCAACGGAACACGACATTCTGACCTCGAACGGCAACGAGGATGCTGTCCGTGAAAAACCTGAGGTTATCAGCTCCCACAGATAGGCCGCCCCATTGATACTGAATTGGGTGTTCTGGCGTCTGGGGCGTGAATGACTTCAAGGGCTTAGTCGGCACCCTCCTCAGCCAAGCACAGTAACGAAGACAGAATAGGCATCAAAATGAGCTTGATGAGGATGAACCGGATCAAACCGGCCAGTGACCCAAGGATGCCTTCCAAGATTGCAGCAATCACCCGCCCGATCTACGGCGAGAAGGGCGACGAATTTCTGCTGTACCTCCGTCAGTTCGGCCACATCACCTATGCAGCGAACATGACTGGCCTGACACGGCGCACCTTCTATGACCGGCGTGCAAAGCACCCCGATTTTGCGGAGGCGTGGGACGAAGCCCTTGCAGCTTTCGAGGAAGAATTGACGATGCGGGTGGTTCAGACGGCCTTAGAGATGGGGACCGGCAAGTGGGTCCAGTGCTTTGATCCTGAGACGGGTGAACCCGAGTTGGATGACGACTTCGAGCCAGCTTACCGTTTCGAGACGGCGAGCGTCGATCCCCGTGTTCTGAACAAGCTCCTATCCCTGCGGATGAGTTCTGTCGATGGACCGGCCCAGACCAACGTGCAGGTTAACAATTCCGCCACCGTTCAGAACGCGTTGCCCTCCAAACCCAAATTGGTTCAGCCACAAGTGGCGATACGGAGCTCCACGGTGGCCAAAGTGGTCCCGGACGGTCGACACGATACGATTGACGCCGAAGTCGTCCAGGGGCCACCACAGGAGACCGGGGGAACGTCTGATGACTGAGCACACATCCCAGATCACATTTGTGCGGCCCGGAGGCGTTGCTACCAGAATCTTTGCCGATGGTGCCGAAACAATGCGCATTTGTCTTGGCTATCTGCATGACCCGGATGATGGGGTGCTGGCCGAGATGAAAGCCAAACACGATCCTGTGCCATGGCAGTCGGCGCAAGTGCGAGATGAATCAATGCGGGCAGTAGGGGCGCGGGCGGATCTGGACGATGAAACCCAAGCACAGTTGCTTGAATGGATCGCTGCCACACCGTACTTTGAGGACTCGTGATGGAGAAAAACGATCTCGGTTGCTTTGTACCGCCTTGGTAAGTCATGTTGTGGGCAGAGAAATCAATCTTTCGTTGGACTTACAATGAGAACAATTTTGAGGCAGGCAACTAAAGGCACGACTGGTGTTTTGGCTACAGTATCGGCTGCGCTGTCTTATGTTCTCCTTTGTCAAAACGCACTTAAATTCGGATTGCGGCCAACCTTTCAATTGATCATTGATTTTTACACTCAGTTCAAAGCAGTTCTACTGTCCAAATTGCAGATTGAAAAAATTGCGAACTACCTAGCCGAATGGGTGGCTGACCTCTTTAATTGGCCATTTACTCTGGAAGCCCACTGGTCAGACATTTTCGTTCTGTTGTTTCTATACTTTTCGGCCCGAGCCAGATCATATTGGGTTACTGACGCTCGCGAACATGCCCTTGTTAGAGTTGGATTGGGGTTCATCGTTGCATTTTTAACAAGTGTTGCAAGTGGCTTAAGCGACGGGAAGGGTTTGATCGGAACGATCTCGATTGCAGGAGTTACCTTCGCGGGGATATTCTTCTACGAGTTGGTGGCGTCAGCAATTGGTGCGTGGCGATATCGAAAACCAGAGCAGACATGGGCCGAAGAGTTTTGGAGATACTTGTCATATAGTTTGCCCACTGCTGGTATGGCTGTGGTGATTTTCATCGCAGGTATCGTTTTGGAAAGCGCGCAACGTGCAGGTAGTACAGCGAATATCGGAATTGTAGCTTTGTTGCTCTATTCGGCGAGCTTGGCGGTTTATTGGGCATACAGGGGATGGATTTTGTCTAAAGACTCAACCAACTGGAAAGCCGGAGAAACCCAAATGCAACGTTTCTTGCGTTCAAGTACAACAATGATCGCCTTTTACATGGGAGCGAGCATTTTGGGCGCGATTGCTTTTATTTTATCTGGTGCCGGTTGGTCCACTTTAGTCCCCTGACGGCAAGTCAGTCACACTTGATTTCTAATATCGAAACGGTGCCCCATCCTGTACTTTCTAGCTTGGCACATTGGACTACTTTTAAAATCAAATACCTAAAAGATTTCATCCACTGATCTCATGTCAGATGGGTAGCTTGCTGGCTTACTTGCCTACCTGTCGGCGGCACGATGCCTTGGACGCCAATTTGCGCCCGAGGACCCAGATGAATGAACCAGCGACACGGCCAATCCCGCCATTGCCTTCAATCTCCTACGCTAAGACGCAAGATGCGGCAAAGGCGTTGGTCGCAGAGGCTCTTGAGGATTACCCACCATCTCGGGACTTCTCAATGCGTGCCAACACGGTCAGGTTGCTGGCTGGCATGTGGTTCATTCAAGGCAGTATGGAGTTTCCCCGAGGATGGGTGACGACAGCAATGCAAGCCTTCATCGAAAGAGGCGTTGATTGTCCCAATCCACGCTGTTGGCGCTCTTACCGATCTGATGTGAAAGACAACCCAGGGCAATTCCTCACCACGCCTGGCGCACCCAACGATCTTATCCGGCAAATGGAACTCGACCTGATGGGCAAGACCTGAACCAGCATTTCGCGCTCGATAGTCATACGCTGGTCCCCCGCACCAGGCAAACGCGGCATCGTGTGATCGTGCCGGGCAATTACCTCCTTTTCTTGTCTGGGCAAAATGCGGACGGCTGAGGCGCTTTGGCGGTTTCGACTTCGGCCGTCCGCTCCCCGACGACAACGAACCGAGGATGATATGGACAAGAACGAATTGGACAAACGGATTGCCGACCTACAAGCCGAGCGTGAACGCCTGATTGGTGAATTGGACAATGCCCGCACCGAAGCCCGTGACGCCATGATTGCTGGGAAGAAACCCAGCGGGACTGCTGCTGCATTGGCTGAACGGATCGCCATTGTGGACGATGCCTTGGCCGAGCTTCAGGACCGCACCCGCAGCGCCGCAAAAAGTGCTGAGCGGAACAACCGCCGGCGTCGTGCCGAGACTGCGCTTGATGCCACCTCCAAGCGGGCCAAGCTCGCTGTTGCGGTGGACGAAGCCCTCAATGCCCTGTCGTCCTCGTGGGATGCCTACGCGGATGCGTTGCGGAAAGACGTTGGGCAAGTGTCGGGCGCTGGTGGCGATCTGACCGCAGTTGAACGCGCGTTGACCAACAACCGGACGGCTGAGCCGCTGGTGAAAGCCCTGATCCAGTCAGGTGGCGTCAAACTCGCCCGCACGTTTGGCATCGATACCCCGATCCGGGAACGTCATGCCATTTCCCTTACCGATGCTGAAAACCGGGTGGCCGCAAGCCTCCGTGTGGAACTCCTTCGCGTGAAGGCAGAAAGCCCACAACCCTACGTGTCCCGAGAGGCACAAGCCGAACTGGAAAAGATGGAGGCCACACGATGAGCCTAGAAGGACAACTCCATGCCGCTGAACTGGCACGATTGGAAACACGCAGGAAAGACCTGGAAGACGCTTTGATGCGGTTGACCCGCGATGAAGCCGAAGCCCAGGAAGTCGCCGAACTGGCCCAAGAGGTTGAACAGCTCGAAAACGAAGTTGAAAACGCCCGTGCGGCGGCAAATATGGAGAAGACTATGACCAAAGATGTGCGGAAGGCCGCAGGCCAAAATCGAGAGGCCGCAGAAGCGGAACTGGATAAGCTGGCAAAGTCGGTGCAGCAGGATGGCGAAACCTTCGAGAAAGCCTATTTCCGGGCGCTCGATACAGACATGGGTAAAGCCCTCATGCAAGCCCGCGATGATGCGCAGGAACTTGAACGCGGCGGCATCACAAGCATGGACGTGGCCGAAGCCTACAAACGTCTGAACGCATAAATAATCTCATATTTCCCGAACCGAAAAAGGCCTGCGTCAATAACAGACGCGGGTCTTTTTCGTTTTCGTATTGCCAATTCGTTAACAGTTGAGTGCGCCTCCGAGAGGAGGACTTAACTTTGAGGGGCCAAACCGTACGCACATGTAAACCTTAAGGAGAAAGATAATGCCCATCAAATTAGAAGAATTTGTTGACCTTGAGAATTTCGACCACGTTCGATTCTCATTCACGCTGCGGAAACGTGACGTGGAACCAGACTCCAATGATGTTGTAGGCGTTGACCGGCAAGAGCCGGAAGGAAATGAGGATTTCTATCTGATAGGCCTCTTGCGATACCTCGCTCAATACTACGGACACCACCTTGGCTCATCCTTGCTTGACCCGCTTATCGAAAGCATGGCCGAAGAAGAGCGTGTGTTTGGTTCAGACGGCATCAGCGATGAGATGGCCCGAGACCTTCGCGAGAGGTTGGAAGTTGTCGTACTGGCTAACCATGTTCGATCCGCAGAAGCTGCCTGAGGCGGCAATAATCATAACCCGTCCAGTAAGGTCTGGGCGGGTTGACTTAATTTATTGTCCGATACCAGTTTTTTGATTGAACTATCGTACCTGTCACAGTGCTTCCCAAGTGCTTGACTGAGCTTCACCAAGAAAACCAAAATCTTAAGCCGTTAGTCCGACTGATTGAATATCAGAAGCTCTGTGAGGATTGACTAAATAATATTCGGAAGAAGCAGTTCTTGGCGATGACGCTGATATACTTGTTGCTGCGTACATTACTCCGAACCCGAGATTTCGTCAGTGTATTTCATCAACATCGTAAATGAACTGAGGACAGCATCCTCAGGCGAATAACTATGCATTTGTCCATCCTCATACACGTGATGCGTCGCGCCAATTAGCGCCTCAAAGGGCAAGGGATGCTTGGCATTTGGGTTGTGAAAAACCTGTATTTCCTGGGTCCAGTATTCCTCGTAGTTTGGGTCTGCGACGTCCACATGGAACGCCTCTCCAACGACCGCGTTGGGATCAGGATTGTATTTCAATCCAACGCGGAAGTACCCATGGCCATCTGCACCAAAGCCGGCGGCAACCCCCATTCTATCAAATTTTGCGATCGTGCCTGCATTGGAAAAAATTATTGCTGAGACGTTCTCTGCTTCTGGAAGATCAAAGAACCCGGAAGGTACCTTTTTCCCTTTATATTCATGTTCATCAATTGCATGAGGTTCGATGATCAATTGGTCTTCCTCAAAATGCCAAGTCACTCTTGCCCCGTAGAGGTACTGCCACAAAGCTGATTGAGTGTAGGTCATCGGGCCAAGTTCGTTTTCTTCAGCCGGTTTGTGAAAGTCGGCGATTGCGATAGTGAAGGGCTTGTTTTCACTATCTGTTCGTTCCCAGTAGCGCTGTCCCTCGGCATTCACCTTGTTAAGCTTTGAGGTCAATGGGCCACCAAATTTCATCGGCATGTAGTCGCGTAGAAAAGCTTCACGTTCATCTGGTGTTTTGGGGTTCGGATGTTCTTTCAGTGCCCCCCCTTCTGAGGGCGCCACCGTTGTGGCTTCAACGGTGAAGTCCAATCCGGGGCCTCGGCAGCGAAAATCGGGCGCTTCCAGTTGCTCAACGTCAAGAGAAAACTCACGAAAAGCCGCCCAAAGGAACAGCTCCCAGAGCCGTTGATCAAATCCATTCGTTTGAAATTCTCGCACGAAATGAGGGTCCTTCGGAGCAAGCCACAGCGCCAGCTCTGTTATTACCTTACGGGCCGGCGCACGCGCCGGCTCATTTGCAAGTAGCAAAAAGTATGGATGTAGCTTGTCTTCTGCCAATCCCCCGTGGATTTCGAAGGGGTCAAGAGGACTGTTGGTTTCATCTCCTTGCTCTCCAAATTCAGCGATTTCCCCTTTCTCTATGATATCGGCCATGGCAACCCGAAGTTGTTTTTCCGCGTGAGCTTGATCACGGATGCTGACATCAAGAGCTGCGCACCGAAACCGGCCGATCTTATCTTTTGCAAGGATCATCCATAAATAGTCGTCATCTGTCGTGTCGCGAGCGACCATTCCAAGCAAGTCTTCATTGGCAGAGGTCCACCAAGACAGTTCTTCCGACATGTAGGCAGCTTTGGAGTGCCTTGTCCCAGTAGTATAGAGATTGAACCGCGCCCGCTTCATAGGCTCCGAAAATGCTTCGGCCCGTCTTTCATGCTGTCGGCGACGTTTTGCTTCTCCCATAATCTTACCTTACTCAGTTTGTTCAAATACTTACGATGAAAACCCAACATAAAGCTTAAGGTGGAATCGGAAAGGAAAGCAATATCTTCAGTACCCGTGAAGCTGACTTGATTGAGGCTGCGGCTTAGGTCGCAGAACCGGAGAGGAACACTTCATGCAAGCTGAAGGCTTGCCGCTTCACTTTAAGAACTACTCCAATCCGACCATTGATTGATTGGGCACATTGGCTCTCGTGGGAGGAGCGCAGGTTTACCTGTCTATCATTCAAGTGGTTTTGTATCTTTGCAGCACTAGATCGCCGGAAGTCTTATGTAGAGCTTGAACCGCTGTGCTTTCGCGCATACTGTTCAACCAGAATGCGATGTGACAGCGGGAATTTTATCATCAGGCTGACACAGTGCACAATTTTATTGGCTGAAAGTGTCGGATTTTGCGAAACGAAGAACCTGTACTTGGTGAAGTAGTTGATCTTTTCTGTGGGATTGGGGCACTTAGCCATGGTCTAAAACGTGCCGGTCTGAAAATTCAAGCTGGATATGACACAGATCGAAAGTGCAAGTTTGCATTTGAGCGCAATAATGACGCCGAGTTTTTTTCTCGAGATGTTGCGAAACTTCAACCTGAAGAAATTGCTAAACACTTTAGCGGCAAAGTTCCATCCGTTCTGGCAGGTTGTGCCCCTTGCCAGCCCTTTTCCACGTATAAACATCGATACGATGAAGACCCGCGATGGGACCTTGTAAACAGCTTTGGCGAATTAGCTACAGCTGTGGGCCCAGATTTTATCACAATGGAAAACGTACCGTCACTTCTAAAATACAAAGATGGACGTGTTTTTGACCGCTTTAAAATGCAACTTGAGACAGCTGGTTACAAGGTCAAATGGACCGTTGCCAAATGCGAACAATTCGGAGTTCCTCAAAAACGGCGCCGTTTGGTCGTGGTGGCCTCTAGGGACATTGATCTCCCAGCATTGGAGCCCACACACACCGAACCCGTATCAGTTGAGCAAGCTATCAAGGGCCTGCCCCCAATTAAGGCGGGACAAGCTTGCCCAGACGATCCGCTCCACGTGGCCGCATCACTTTCCAACCTAAATCTTCGTCGAATCCGAGCTTCCAAACCTGGTGGCACGTGGAGAGATTGGCCGTTTTCCTTGAGGGCTGCCTGTCATCAAAGACCATCGGGAAAAACATACCCAGGGGTCTATGCTAGAATGTCTTGGAATGCCCCTTCTCCGACGATGACAACGCAGTGTTACGGGTTTGGGAATGGACGCTTCGGGCACCCTGAGCAGGATCGCGCTATTTCGCTAAGAGAAGCTGCCATACTGCAATCATTTCCACCAGACTATGAGTTCATTCCGGATGGTGAAACTCCAACATTTTCTGAGTTGGGTCGATGGATTGGAAACGCAGTTCCAGTTGGCCTAGCGGAAGCAATTGGTAATTTGATCTGCAATTCATTTATTGGCGACCAGCATGACAAATCAAGAACAATCTAACCCATTTCAATTCGAGATTTCGCTCAGCGTTCTCAACCATCTTGGCAGAAACCTCTACCGCAATTTTGTCACTGTATTGGGGGAGGCGATCTCAAATTCATGGGATGCCGACGCCGAAAACGTCTGGATTAGCATTGATCGGGAAAAATCCTCCTTCTCAATTAAGGATGACGGTCGTGGAATGGATGACAATGATTTTCAAAACAAGTTTTTGAAGATTGGGTACTCCAAGCGAAAAGAAGGCGATCGTTTATCTGGAAAAAAGAGGCCGTTCATCGGCGCAAAGGGTATAGGCAAACTGGCTCTTCTCTCTTGCGCCGATCGAGTTTCGATTTTTTCCAAGACTGAAAGCACTGGATACACTGGCGGCGTGATCGATAACTCTGGGCTGGATCAGGCTATCAAAAGCGACATGACCGCAGAGGAGTACCCGCTTGAAACGCTTAACTACGAGTTGATCGCGAACCTCATTGATGATCACGAAAAGGGTACAATCATCTATTTTGAGGGAACGAAGGAACAATTGAAGAATTCTGATGCCTTCATCAAGAAATTGTTGGCGCTCAGCTTCAAGTTTTCGCTTTTGGACAAGTCGTTTACAATCCACGTCAATGGAGACCCAGTAACAGCTGACGACCTAAAAGACTTGGCGGATGCCACAGAGTTCTTGTGGCTGGTAAACGGATATAAAGATCCCTTCTTGGAGGGGCTAAAGAACCTCAAAAGTGATTCCATTGCTACGACAACTTCCTTAAATTTGCGGGGCTTCGTGGCCACGGTACAAAAGCCGCGTCACCTGAAGATCACCGGCACTGAGGAGAGGGCGACGATTGACCTCTTTGTGAATGGCAGGCTGCGGGAAAAGAACATTATTCGGCATATACCAACCCAGCGTATCGTAGAGAACTACGTTTACGGGCAAATTCATTTTGACATTATGGATAGGGAAGGAACTGACCCCTTCACAAGCAGTAGGGAGGGGATCGTAGAGGATGACCTCCAGTTTCAATCGCTTATGGATTACTTAAAGCGCGACCTCATTCCTCAAGTCATTGATGAATGGGATAAACTGCGCCTTGATCGCGGCGATGAGGGTGACGACGAAAACCCACGGAAAACAAAGAAAGAACGCAAAGCAAGAGATCTGTATTCGGCAGCGACGTCTGACTACAAACCAGACAAGGGCGCACCTGAAAAAGACCAGGTTGATGCATGGCTTCAAAGCCTCCAGGCAGATGCTGAGTTCAATATCACATCGTATGTTGATTGTTTTCTGTCCGAGAACCTTGTTCGCAAGTATATCCAAACGAAAGATATTGCTCTGAGTTCGGGTGTCCAAAGTGCGGCTGACCAATGGAAGGGGCGCGAGACCGTTGCAAAAGGCGCGGCAAACATCAGCTTTGATATTCGGCGCGGCAACGATGATCTGAATTATCTCGACATGGATGCGCTTGCGGTAACGGCTGAGGGATCGAAAAGCACAAACGGGCAACCATCTCTTTGGACAGACGCAATAAATTTCAAACCTGTCAGAAATGCCGTCGGGCATACAGGTTTGCTGACGCCGACCGCTAAGTCCCACCTCAACATCACGTTCGAAAACATTCGAGCGCGGATCAAAGCGCTTTTTGCAGCCAATGTTAAATAATGCGCCTAGCACTCACTTGGGACAAACCAGTGGATAACGAGGACTCAATTTGATCGAGTACTTGAGAGCAATCGCGGAAGACAGTGGTGCAACGTCATCGTTGATTTCGGCCCTTATTGCTGCTGCTGTCGCGGTCATTGTCGTGGTGATCAATGCCATAATAGCCCGCCGTCAGCAACGTCTGCAGTTTCTTCAACCAAAACTTGAGGAACTCTACCTCCTTCTTAACGAAGTGGCGGAACGAAACACAAGGTTGTTCAAACTTCTTGCCGCTATTGTTGAAGGTGACATTGAGGCAAAAAAACACCTAGAAGAACTTGATGATCTAGAGGTGTACGGACATCCTATTGCCAAAAAGATGGTAATGCTGGTGAGGTTATATTTCCCAAAGTTGACGCGGATTCATCAAGTGTTGTTTTCCGCAGAACGGGAGTTAAGCCAGAAAGTTTGGTCTCTCTCAATGGGCGAACCAATTACTATGGATGAGTTGATGGAGGCTTCAGGGCGTGTCGGTCACATGCTGCGTTTGATGGAACAGGAGATGGTTGGAAACCAACGCATTCTCCTGAAAGCGACAACACTTCCAAGAATTTATCGTCATGCAAGCGAAGATGACATTCTTGACGTACCACCACCACCACCGGGTCCGCCTCTGTCAAAAGCAACATAAGGGAAACAGGAGAGTCGGTGATTTGTCACAATTTCTGTACTTATGCTGTACTCGAAACGAAACAAACGCGCCAAGCAACACCGACCGAGGAGTAAGTGCATGATATTATTGGAAAAAATGGTGCCCCCACACGGACTCGAACCGCGGACCTACTGATTACAAATGCCTTGGGGAAGTTCGTAACCGCTTGTTGGCCAAGCGTTATTCGCGGTCGCGATTTTGCGTTACAAGGATGTTACAAGCTTCGTCGGGTGCAAAGTGTGGTGTTGTTCTATAAAGGACTCGAACCCTCGCCCCATCGCTCGTGAAGCAATTACTTTACTATCTGAACTAGTGCGGCGACGCAGGATGGTGTGATGCCACAATATCGGCAAAGTTGTTGAACAATATGTGTGCAGTCGCCGCTCTTTTGGACTGAACTTTGAACGTCACACACCAGAAGGTGTCGAGCGTCCGGTTTACTGGTCAACCTGCCTTGCTAACATGTTGATCATCGCTCTGTTGCTTGGCGTAGTCATCACATCTAGAAAATCTCGGGTGTCCTCTGTCACATACCTCTGAAGCGCCTCCTCTTCATCGTCAAGACGCCAATCCAATTCGAGCAGCCCAAGTTCCTTTTGCAGGCGGTCGATCAGTTCCCCTTCACGGTAACTGCGCGCCTCAAAGACAGGTACCGCCTGGTCCGTTGGTGACGCGCCCCACTCATCATAGGTAAGTCGGTATGTGCCATCATTGTGCGAATAGACAAGATACACGTGTCGAAGAACTGCAAGTTTTTTCAGTCTGTCTGCAAGGTCTTCAATTTTCGCGAAGGCGGTGGGCGTCTTGTAATTTCCGAACATGTTCCGACTCCCGACACGCCATCCCAGCGTTACAACATTTTTATCTATGTATTCGTTGGGAATGCGGTAATAGTGTGGCCTCGCGTGATCATTTTGGCAATCTCGGCTATCCTTTAGTTTCAATACACTAGGGCTTGTTTGGCAGTCACTCCGCAACGATCAGAGTGGCGCCGCACAAGTTTCTCGAACCCCCGACCCATTGCCTACGAAGCAATTGCTCTACCACCTGTGCTAGCGCGGCGACGAAGGAGCGGCATTTAGGCGACGAAAGTGGTTGGTGCAAGAGTTGGATCTGCTTCGTGGGGGCAATCTACTTCTACCTTTGAACTGAAACCGCCACGCAAACCCGACTTTGGTGCGCCTCGAAGCCGCCGTTGATCCATCGTGCTGCACATTATTGCACCGGATCACCTCGAGGCGGACTAAGTGTAGTTACTAGATGATGAAAATATCTGACCCCTGCGACACAGTACATAAGGTGGTCACGGGCGAAATCCACTGGCAGTTGGAGAAAATTAGAAACTCCTTGATTCTGCGAGTGAATCAAGTCAGCTTCGATCCAAATTTTAAGGGATTCAAGCCGAACATGTCCAGCCCTGCCTATTCTTCAAAGGAAGCCGAATTTTGGTACAATGTTGCGCAACAAGAAGTACTGCCTTTGGCAGGAAAAATTGATCTCAAACTAGATGTCTCTAGAATATTTAGTGTTTTCAAAGAACTTTCAGCATCTGCTGATTTGGTCGCCGCTAAAGGCCCTACCGCAAAATTTCTGATTTCGGATCCAACACTCTTTCACGATATGAGGCAGTTCTTAGGTATAAGCGATAAGCGTTCATATTTGGAACTCTCCTACATTGCCAGTCGCGCTAAACATCCAACAAATGACCATGGCCTTTGTGGCTGCCATCCATGGACACTTGCTCGCCACCCAATGAACTTCTTCCTTAGATTGCTAAGCGGTTCGAAAGGTGCCGAGGTTCAGTATGCTGCTGCTGACATGCTTGCTGACTACCTACTCCAGAATGGGATATTCGAGGCAGCAAAAGGGTTCTCTTCAGCCGACGAAAAATTGCTTGAATTGATATACACCCGACTAATCATTCCGAAAGAATATCAGCAAAAGGCGGCGAAAAGACGGGGCCATGGTTGCGAAGCAGCTCTAGCGGGGGTCCTTTCCAGAACAGGGGCTACCTTAGTGCCTGATGATCGTTGGCAGAATCCAATGGGTGCAAAAGACCCGCACCTTGATGTTGAGACAATGCAACAGAAGGACCGTGAGGCCGGTGTCACTCATGCCTTTGACTTGCTGGTGATGGAATCCAATAAAGTTAGAGTGGCAATTCAATCGCTAATACATACCTCTGACCCAGGTCAGTATGGTGTGGACAAGAGCAATGAAACTGTTGAGATATCAAATAAAATCATTGAGTATAACGCAGGTGAATCAGGACGTTGCGTAGAGCTTTGGGGGTTGGTTGATGGTGTTGGGTTCTCGGAAAACAAGAAAGATACAATAAACAAAATGCTTCAGCACTTTGAGACGTTTATGCAGATCAGAACACTATATAAAGGCCCACTGAGATTGCATAAGCTTGGCCTAATCAGGGCACGTTGCATCAAGTTTTCCGACTACTACGACTCTGATGATATTGACGCAATTGTGGAACAGTACGGAAGCGACGACATAGATATAATGACCTCTGCTGATGCGTCCCCAACTGGCTTGACTGAAGTCGATGCAGGTGAGGCTAAGATTTATGTATAAGCTATCATATCAAGCTGCAGAACTGTCTTTCGAAGCCCGATAGTAGTTCCCGACTTTTTTATCTAACTCTTCTCGGGTTTTCTTAACCTCTGAAAACCGCCCGTCCCTTGCATGCTGATGTCCATCTCTGCAAAGATCAGATATTTGCCTCTGCCTACCATCGGTTGCGTCAAACTCTGGGATGCGAATGTTTTTGATAATGCTCGTGGATATCTGCCTTGATGACATACAACTATGGACATATTGGCGTACCATGCTGGACGATAACATCCCTCCAACGTAGAATGCTGCATCTGCATTTTCGAATGGGATAAACATAACTTTGTCATTGGGTATCAACTCTTGTTCTAGGGGCTGCCCTCCAAGTACGCAAACAGTGAACTCGCTGCTAACGTATTTCCAACAAACCTTGAATGGAGCAAAAGTGTATTCGCCAATTCTTTGAAGCGTGTAGAAGAAATCCAAGTGGATTTTCTTTTCCCATCCTGCAAAACCTTTCCTGCTACGGAGGATGTCAGCGCTCTCTTCTAAGTACTGCCATGCAAGTGGGAAATCTTCAGTAAGCTGTTTCTCAGCCATCGGGTACATTTTAGTTTCAGAGGTATGTGGGAACAGCATGTGTACTTCTGGATCACATACCCACATAGATATATCTCGCCCGCGAGCGACCGACTTAACGATACTGTCCTCAAGATCAATTACTCGTTTTGGTGCCAGGCGCTTGGCTCGATGAACTATGTTTGACCATGTAGAAATATTCGAGCTACCCACCTCTTTTTTTATATGCTCAAGGTAGAAAACTGCATTGGCTCCGCCAGTAAAAACACCCATTCGGGGCTTGTGAGAGTTGCTTCCTCTAATGTTCGTAAAATCTGCCAATTGCTTGTCTTTAGCAATCATCCAGCGTGATCCATGATCATCAGGTTCTGTCCGTTGAAGAGCAAACGTACTTTCCTTGATGCAGCTCTTTACAGAATTCATGCTTTCGCAAGAATCCGGTGCCCACCTTTTCTGTTGAGGGGTCCAGACAGCTACTGGAACCGGAAATATAGTGACGGCATCTTTTTGCACCACCCAACTGCATGTATCAGTCTGGGCATCTGAGAACACCTTCATCTTTTCAAATTCGCGAACCTTTTCTAGTTTCAAAGGCGATGAGTTTTCGTGAAGACTCAATCGCCTTATTCCACGCCCGGTGAGATCGGCTCTCATGGTTGACGGCTTCAACACAGCCGCGCTTTTACCAGATGTTCCCAAATACAAGTCCCATGCAGATACCATCGCAAGCGTTGACAAGTCTTCCTTTAAGAAGGCCGCATTCAAGCCTTTGGCATTGAACAAATCATAGGCGTCCCATGCCGGTTGTATTTCAGTGCGATAGGGCCGAGACATATATTCCCAACCGACCCAAGGAGGGTTGGTCAAAAGAAATTCAGCTGGCTTAATATTGAAGAGGAATAGCTGCTCTGTTATCCGTCTGTCGCGCGTGCTTGTCTCAGCTAAATCTGAAACTTCAATTGACCGATCGAGAGACCAATTCTCTAGCCGAAGCCCATAGCCAGTCAAAGCATCCGTATATCGCCCCAAATCGGAAAGCACTCGATCAGTCAATGGGATCATTGATCCGCCTATCGAAATTTGATCGGCACATTCTGCTTCCGTTCTACTGGATGCCAACCCTCTTGTAATAGACGGTGCGATTGAGTCAGCATTCAAGATGTTAAGGCTGACTGGCTCCGTGAGGTTTTTGTTGTGTTTGGAAATTTGAATGACAAGGTTACAGCGCGCAGCTATACATGCGGATGGATTTAGGTCGATTCCAAGTAATCCATCAAGGGCTTCTCGCATGGGAACGCCACGGCTCAGAGATTTATTTAACGCGCTCAATAGAAAGACACCTGAGCCACAAAATGGGTCGATGAGTCGACCTTCTCCAGAGAACCCGACATCTTCGATTAGTAGTTCAGCAAGCCATTCAGGAGAATAGAACTGGCCCGTAATGTGCATCAAATTTTTTGGAAGTATGATCTTGTGGATTTTTTGAAGCGGATCGATGCCTTCGATAAGGAAGCGGTCTCCATCCCACAGGGAGCTCAAGCACAAAAGTGATTGAGCAAGGCTCTCGAGGTCTTCGTGCGACAAGGCATCAGGAAGCCAGTCGCAATCCAGTGTATTTCTGAATCCATTTATACCAAACTGCTCGAAATTGCGGCCATCGAGCAATTCTGTCATTTTGCGTCGGGTTTTTTCATCGCCTCCCGCAAAAAACTGAGTAACAAATAGCGCCGGCGATTCCTCTAGTGCGGCACTTGCAATCAGTAGGCAAGTGACTGCATAAAAAACCTCGAGCCCGATGATGAGGTCACTTTGATCGAGCGTGTTTTGCCAATCTTTCTGATCTGACCTCGAAGCAATGTCTGGGAACGAAACAGCTCTCTGCCCACCCATGTCTCCATACACATAGTTTAGTCGCGTCGCCCATATAGCCTTCTTAGCTACGGGCATTCGCGAAGCAGCATGAGCAACGGATAGAATGGCTAGGTTGGACTTTGCCGAGAAGATTTCTAATGTTTTTTTGTACATGTAAGCGTTCACTTTTCTACCACACAATCCTTTTTGCACGTTCAATCTGTTTAATCAACTTCGTTGGGACGTCCTCAATGCGAAAATTAGCTTCATTTAGTCAACAGGAAAATTCAATCGAATATGTCAAATCCTTCGGTCAGCTAGATGACACGGAGTTTGGAATTTTCTCGATTTTCCGAAATTGATAACTTAGCTGGACCGGTAGGGCGACCAAAGTTCGCTTTCGCGGTTCGTGGCAAAATCGCGCTCTTACAGCGAAGTTCTGAATCCCACACAAGCCGCCATCGGTAGCAACCAGCCGGGCGTCAACCACACCAGAAATCCCAAGACACCCGTTAGCGCCGCCTAAAAACCGGGTCGCTCGTCGATCTCAAGGCACATCGACCCGGGCCGATACAGCGAGCACGACGAGAACTAGGGAAAAAATGGAAAAGCGGGCG
>JGI24724J26744_10000313_pt1 | contig 37416 bp, 48 predicted proteins | sample Cruoilmetagenom7_FD_26744 | JGI IMG/M metagenome (IMG submission 26744) | reverse complement strand
GAATAGAACCAGCCGCGCCAGAACCAATCCAAGTCGACCCCTGAAGCATCTTCTAAGGTTCTGAATAAATCTTCTGGTGTCGGGCGTTTAAATTTCCAACGCTGCGCGTATTCGCGAAATGCGAAATCAAACAGGTCGCGACCGACAATNGTTTCACGCAGTATATTTAGAGCGGTAGCTGGCTTCCCATAGGCGTTATTACCGAACTGCAGGATAGACTCTGAGTTGGTCATAATGGGCATCTGGTTACTACTGGCCATGTAACGGGTAATGTTACGCGGCTCACCACGCCATGAAGGGTAATCTTTTTCCCATTTTTGTTCAGCCAGGAATTGCAAATACGTGTTTATTCCTTCGTCCATCCANGTCCATTGACGCTCATCCGTATTGACGATCATNGGGAAGTAAATATGACCAATCTCGTGAATAATGACCGAAATNANGCCGTATTTCGTGCGTTTGGAGTAGTACTTCTCACCCGAGTCTTCGTCAACGTATGGACGAGGGCCATTGAAGGTTATCATTGGGTACTCCATACCACCGACAGGCCCATTGACTGAAATTGCTACCGGGTAGGGGTAGTCAAAGCTATAGTCATTGTAATGCTCAATGGTGTGGATAATAGAAGCCGTTGAGTAACGCTCCCATAAAGGGTTGCCTTCTTCGGGGTAGAAGGACATAGCCAGTACATCAGTGTCGTTTTTCTTGTAGCCCTGAGCGTCCCAGATAAATTTGCGTGAGGAAGCCCAGGCAAAATCACGAACTTTCTCAGCTTCAAAAATCCAGGTTTTGGTTTNGCTGNTCCCTTCTTTTTGGTTCTCCAGAGCTTCTTCTTCGGTAACAATTTTTATTGGTTCGTCGGCGTTACGTGCAGCTTCCAGACGCTGGCGTTGGATGGACGTCAGAACATCTTCCGGGTTCTGTAAAACACCGGTAGAGGCAACAATGTGATCCGCCGGAACCGTAATTTCTACACGGTAGTCACCGAACTCCAAAGCGAACTCCCCATTGCCGACAAACTGTTTGTTCTGCCAACCTTCAGCGTCATAATANGCTGCCATACGAGGGAACCACTGTGCCATTTCGTACAAGTAGTTGCCGTCTTCTTCAAAGTATTCGTAGCCGCCGCGACCGCCCAGCACCTCAGCTTCAATGATGTTGAATTGCCAGTTGATATTAAATGTGACGCTATCACCACTTTTTAGCGGCTCACTGAGATCAAGCCGTAACATGGTGTCGTTAACATAATGCGCAAGCGGTTCACCATTTTCTTTACTGATTTCAGTAAGCTCATAGCCAGCAGGAAAGCTTTCCTGAGTTAACATACTTTCCATACGGGAAAAACTAACACGCTCTAAACTTCCTGTGGCCCGGCTTTGTGGCCCGATAGAGTCCTTTTTGAATCGGTTTTGATCAAGCTGAACCCACAAGTAACGCAGGGTGTCTGGTGAGTTATTGGTGTAAGTAATGGTGCTTTTAGCGGTAATACGTTGATTCTCGTCATCTAACGCGACCTGGATCTTATAATCGGCTTCTTGTTGCCAGTATGCGTGGCCGGGCGCTCCGGACGCTGTCCGGTAGATATTTGGACTGCGAAATTTGTCGTCGTTCAGTTGACGGAACTTATCCTCGAATGCCTGGGCTGTTGCCGCTTGGTTTACGGTAAAGCAAACCGCTGCAGCCGCTATAAGATGACTGAGTTTCATTGTGCTACCTATTGTTATTTATTATTTATGGGTACAACTATTCAATGGCACTTAGCGCACAAGCCATGTGCCTCTATAGTTTGGTTTTGAACTTTAAAGCCTTGATCTTCCGCCTGGTGCTTTAACTCGTCATAAACACCCTCAGACTGAATTTCCTGAACGTCTCCGCAGGATTCACAAATGAGCATTTGCACAGGATGCTGATGATCAAAATGTGAGCAAAGAACAAAGCTGTTTGATGATGTGATTTTATGAACGAAGCCTTGCTCTTGTAGAAAGTCTAAAGCGCGATAAATAGTAGGAGGTTTTGCGTTTGGCATGACCTCACGCAGTTGATCGAGTAAATCGTAGGCTCCGACAGCTCCTGAGTGCTCAGCGAGTATTGCAAAAACTTCGCGCCGGGCATTTGTGAGTCGGGCACCGCGTTGNTGGCAGAGNTTCTCTGCTTTATGTATCAATCGTTGTGCTTCTTGAGCTGTCATTGTCTACTACTATTTAAGATCGTTCTGGTCATTGTAGAGAGTTTTACAGGCAAGGAAAAGGGTTTTACGGAAGAGGCTGCTTAGTCGCNTATTCTGAGTTAAAATGTCAGGCAATTACTCGAAATTTATTGACTAACTTTTTAACCGGGTGGATGTTTTGGCTGTACCATATTCTTACAAGCTCTCAGTAGCGCCTATGCTGGATTGGTAAAACTTTGTTGATTCTAAAGGGCTGCAATAAATCGTGGGTGACTATTGGGTGACCCTTTAAATTTCGTGGGTGACTACAAAAGCTCGCTTGGGCGGACACCTTTAACCAACTCAAGAGCTTGGTGCTCGTTAAAACCTTCCTTTATTAGCGCGTCGTAGCGAGCCTTTATAACTTTTGCTGCTTGAACCTGAACATCAAGGTAGCTTTGCATGTTGCTCCTGATAGAGTCAGCAAAGCCAAAAAGAGCCATTTCAGTTTCCGTCATCGACTTTTTGTATTGCGCTTTATTGTTCATTATTGGTCGCCTCCGGTGTTTATGTAAAAAGCCTCAGCCGAGTCGATTGCGCCAGGCGAACTATGGTTGAAGTTTATAGCCCAGCGAATTGATAGGGTTATTCTATTTAACTTAAACATTGCCGCCTCCATAGCCTTGAGTCTGGTTATCGTTGCGCGGGCCGTCCAGCATTTGCATGTCGTTCCCGACAACCTCAGTGATGTATCTTTCAACCCGGTCTTCACCCGTCCATTTACGTGTTTGCAATCTACCTTCAATGTAGATTTTTGATCCCTTGCGTAAGTATTCGCCGGCTATCTCTGCCAGGCGTCGATACATGACAACGCGATGCCATTCAGTCTGCTCGCGCGGCTCTCCGGTTTGCTTATCCTTCCACGTTTCCGTGGTGGCCACCGAAAGCGTTGCAATGGCAGTGCTGTTTTGCGTGTATCGGACTTCAGGAGCTGCGCCGACGTTGCCAATTAATATGACTTTATTAATACCACGATTCATAACGTACCTTTACCTATCAAGCCAAAATCGCGGTAGTTATCTTTTACCGCCTCTCGAAGATGACAGCCCTTTATGGCACACCATAACCAGAACCACTTCGCCTCTGAATCATGGCGCCACAACCAAACTAGAGCCTGCAAACGGGTCATTTTGTTAAGCGTATTCACGGCAAATGAACCCCTGAACGGTCATGAATAATTTCGCCTTTATCTATCATAAGGTTCATCTCAGCCACAACGCTTGTGCGTTCATATCCGGAGCGCTCCATGTGTCGGACTATGCCCTCATAGCCGCGCAACCCCCAAGTATTCAACCCTTCAATAATTAAATCTCTCAACGTATTCATTTTTAAATTACCCCATATGTTTTGTTATTTAGTTTTTCCCAATCATCCCTGCAGCTAGAGTCACACCAACGCCGGCTGTCACTCAAATCCTCACCACAGTTCAGGCAGTAGCCCGTTGCGTCAGCAACTGAGGTGTTAGCTCTTGCTGCTTTTATTTGCCGCTCCTGCAGCTGCTCTGTTATTTCATTTGCTCTATCGATGTTGTCAGCCACTGACTTCCTCCTTATTTATATTGCGTTTACTTCTGTGTAATCGTTTAACGCCTGGCGGCGTTTGTTATCGATGTGTTCGGCTAAGTCGCGCAAGTCCACCATCCACTTTGCACGCTCTGAGTCTCGAAGCTTGAATGTTGGTACCGGCAGCGATTGCGCGGCGGCCAACATGGCTGCTTGTTTTTCCTTTATGCCAAAGAACTCTTCGCACACTTCGCCGAGAGGCACTGGCGAACGTTCGTACTTGGCCAATAGCAAAAGCACTGTATTCACTGTTAACGCTCCCTTTCGAATACCCAGCACTTAACGCTGGCCGGCTTTCTTGGTCCGGCTATGTTGCTGCCTTTATTAAAATGTTCGTTCACGGCGCTGCGCACGGTCTTAACCTCAAGGAACTTGCGCGACTTACAGGCTTTTAGGTGCTTTTTAAGATCAGGAAGTGGAGGAAGTTTTTGGCGGAACTCGCCGGCTTCCTCTTCCATGTGATTCAAATTAACAGCTATTAAACCGTCGTCTTTCGAGTGGTTAACAACAGGCCACTCAAACTTCTCTTCCAGGTAGTCGAACACGTCCCAAAATTGTTGAACCATTGGGTGGTCTGCGCTTATGGCTTGCTGACGCTGCAGCGCGAGTTCAACCAACTTCTCTTTTGCGCCTTCAATTTGACTGCCTTTAAAGCCAGTGACTAACGCCAGGCAATCAAGCATTGCCATTATTTGCGCGTGGTTCTTTATTATCCGGTGGGTTTTCAGGTCGTCGTTTTCAGCAAGCATGGCTTCGTAATGTGGTAACTTCTCTTTGTAAAGCTCGAGCACTCGTTTCTCGGCTAATGCGCACTTAAGAATAAAACCGGAAACCTGTTCAATCGGCATGGTTTCGAGCGCTCTTGCTGCTTGTCTTGTTTCGGAGTTGTGGCCTTTGCGGTCTGTTTTAATGTGAATGATACGCTCGAGCACAGCTTGTGAAGCCTGGACCTCTGCGTTTTGCGATATAACTATTGTGCCCCTGAATGGTGGCTCATAGGTTTCGTTGCCAGCATTCTTTACACCTCGGCTTCGCGGTGAGCGGCCGTTGTAAGCAGTCTTCAATTCGTCCCAATCGAAGCTTCTTTGCTTCATGTCTTTGGCGTCGCCGCGGTCACCCTCAATGAGAACAACCGGCAAGTTGGCTACTTGGGACAACCGACGAGCGCGAGCCGCTGCAGTCGACTTGACCGGGTCAAAACCTTCTTCATCCGGGCGGCCACAAAGGCGCCACATAAATTCTATTAGCGTTGACTTACCAGAGCCCGGTTCACCAATAAGCTCAAGGAAAGGGTAGGTTTTATCAAACGCCCGAACCTGCTCTGCGTATAGCGAGCCGAACCAGAAAGCCAGTGAAATTAAGCCATTCTCTTTAAAGGCGGTGTAAAGGTTTTGCTCCCACTCAGGGTTGAGCTCTTTTAAGTCCGGATTAACATTAAGTGAAACTGACTTGTTCAGCGTCTTAATGTTGAGTTTTCCGAAGTCAAAAAAGTCTTCGTCATTAAGTGGCTTGGTAACACCGTCTTTAACGGCAAGGTCACCCAGTATGTAAATGCCGTATTCTCGTGAATAACCAACGAAGTCGACACCCTGCACCCGCTTAATGTCGTAAAGCTGCTGTTTCATTAGCCGGTCAAGTTGACCACTTGAGCCGGTCCATACTGCACCAGGCGCAACGCTCATTAAGCGCTTTTTAAATTCACTGGCACTGGATAACTGGCCACCGCTGAACGTGTTCTTTATAGGAGCGTTGTCGTGCGGGAAACTGACGCGGAAGTAGTACCAGCTTTCGTCTGTTACTTCGTGTGCCTGGTAATAAAGGGCTTCTGGGTAACATGCTGCCAATTCAACAACTGAAGACGACTCTTTAAGCGCATTCTCGATGTCAGCTTCGCTGGCCTGCTTATCATCTTCCGCGTCCCAACCGAGAGTGTTCATTGCTTTTACGTAGCGGTCGTAGTCAATCTTGAACCAGAAAAGGCGGTTGTCGAATCGGAAGGGGAACTCTTTTTGCTGCGTTTTCTGGTGCATTAACCGGGCTTTCTCTGTCGCGTTTTTCGCGATCAGTAAGCTGCCCAGGTAACGGTATTCTTCTAAGTGCTTTCGGGTTAGTCGGCCACGCTGAAACAACTCGTTCCAGTCCAGTTTTACTTTGCCCTTTGGCGGCTGCGCTGCCGTTGCCGGGAAGCCGGCTTTGCGTGCGTAGTTGACAAACTTGCGCGTGAATGATTCACCGGCAGGTCCATCGTCAAGCGCAAACACCAGGCAAGGCAATTGACGGTCGTGCTTTTGGTATTCTTTTTTTAGCGCATCGAGCGCCGTGCTTGGGTAGTTATTGCAGCTCATTAAGCTAACTGCAGTAATGCCGGATTGGATCAGGGATATAGCGTCAAATATACCTTCGGTTAACCATATTTCTTTGGTGTCTTCCGGGATACCCGTTGGTGGCTGCCACCAGTGACCTTTGTATTTGCCTACAAAGTTGGCTTTCATTTTGCCAAAGCGCTGAGGCTTATCAATGAAGCGCTCCCATGACGAGCCATTAGGCAATTCAAACTTAACCGTGGCGGTACCAATTTGGCGGTCAGTGCAATAGTAGCTGCCTTGGCTGTACCAGCCTTTGAGTTTTGCAATATCAAAGCCGCGCCCGTCGCGCAAATACGCATCGGCTGAGGCAGTCGGGCTTTTCGGTGTCGGCTTATAGCGATCAGACCAGGATTCAAAAAGCTCAGGATATAATTCTTTGATGTGGTATTCGGCTGCGCATTTATTCATGCGTCCGCAGCGAACTACCCAGGGGGTTTCAGCCGGCGCATATAATTCTTTTTTGCCACAACTGGGGCAGCGGCCTTGCTGAAAAAAGTCTTTGTTGTTTGTTTTAAAGTCAAAGTCTCGCAGGAGGCGTGTTACCACCTCTTCTCTTAGTTGTACGTTCATTCTCCCTCCGACGTCTGCTTACCCGCGCACCACGTTTAGTCTTGTTTTGCTGTTCGTGTAACCGGCCGAACCTCAAGACGAACTTGCGCATTAGGCGATGCCGATGGGGAAATAGAGTGGGTCACTTCTTCAATAGCTGAATAGGTGTGCCCACACAGGTGGTTTTGGCAAGCGTAGTAACGCTGGGTTACCAGCGCGCTTATGCTTTTACTGGTGCGCACTTTTGCCACTTCGCCGCAGTGTGGGCAGACTGATGAAACTCTTCTACTCATTGTCGTTTTGCTCCGCATTCTCCGTTGCCATTTCGAGCGCATTCACAGCTTGCGCCGACTTCACATAGTGTTGCCATTGCGTCCAGATACTTTCGAGTAACCAGGGAAATACCAACGGCATTGAACATTTCCTCAATGCGGTCAATAGTTATTCCTTGTTGGCCGCTCAAAAACCGAGACACTTGGCTGTCGTCCCAGCCGATGGCTTCGCGGACATCATGCCGTGCTGACCCATTTAGAGCGCTGCGAAGCGTGCTCTCTATGCGGCCTGTTGTTTTGTTGTTCATGTCATCATCCTTAAACAAATTAAGTTGAGTGCGGTTGAGCGCCGTTACCGATAGCTTTACTGGTGCTCGGCTTCGTCGAGGTAGTTGTTCATACCCTCAATGATAAATAGTCGAGCTTGGGCGCTGATTGACCGGACCTCTTGACTGGAAATGTTTTGCATTTTTTCCAGTTCATCGGGCATGAGTCGGACGTAAATCGGCTTGTTTGTCACAACACCTTTGGGCGAGCGGTAGAGGCGCTTAGGTTGTTGTTGTTTCATGTGGGAACCACCTTTATGATTATGCAAGATAAAATGTCACAATCAGGATTATTAAACCAAATGGACAATAATGCAAGTGAAGTTTCACCGAATGGTGAAATTTCCGCACGGCTAAAGACGGAGCGAAACCGAATAGGTCTTAATCAAAATTCGTTCGCTGACGCTATGGGGATAGCCTTAACCAGTTATGTAAGGTACGAGCAGGGGAAGCGTTCTATAACGGCCGACAAGCTTCTTGAGCTAGAGAAAACGGGCGCTGATGTCTGCTTTATTCTTACAGGAAAACGGGTTACTCACCCGGAGGGTCACATTGAAAAAAGATTTGCCGAGCTAGACCAACACGCTCAGCAAATCGTCCAGGAACTGATCACACTATTATTGAAAGACTAGCCTTTTAGCGACTCTAGGTTTATCGCGGACGTTAAGCCGGAGTCGCTTATTTCGTGGGTGACCTGCTTGATTATCCATTTAGCCTGGTCAATTTCAGGCTTCCAGCCAGACACCGTTACCGGCACCTCAGGAAACAGGCCGGGCTCACCAGTGGCGAGATTCATATTAAACTTCGCGCCTGAGCGTTTCATTTTAGACCATTGCGCTTCTGCAGCGCGTTGGGCATTACCCTCGGTAGCATAGAGGTGCCTTAATACCTTCACGTTACCCTCAGAGCCTGCTAGGAATTGCGTCGGAGCACCGTCTTTTTCATCGGCTTTTATTTCTGCTGCGCGATCATCCTGCCACCGAGCAATAACGCCGGTGTACTCATTTCTGTCGTTGGCCGTGAAGTTGTGCTGATCACCCGATTTTCTGCGAATAGTGAATGCCGGCAGCGCCTGACCTGAACCGCTTTTACCCTGACCATTGGGCATAAATAAAAGCTTGCCTTCTTTTATGGTGGCCAGCGCGTCGAACTCTTCGCCCAGGCGAGTCATAAACGCCATGTCCGATTCGTTTTGCTGATCCATGTGAGCAATGGCTTTACTAGCTAGTTCGTCAGCGACAAGGGCGCTTACTTCATTTCTGCCAGCCACCACCTCGAGAATATCACCCAGCGTTTTTTCGTGGTAAGACTCTTCTCGCAACTCCTGAAAGCTACTGGCTATGTCCGCCGACTTGCCGCTTATGATTAACTGGTCAGGCGGCCCAGAGTGTTCAACGTCGTCAATGAAGAATGTACCTTTGTTGTATAGCGGCTCACCTTTCCAGCCAATAGAAACCTGCATCTTTGCCCCCCGCGGCGGTATCGCTACTTTGCCGTCGGCGTCATCAATCGTTACCGAGGCGGTGTCGGCTTCAAAGCCGCGCTTGTCTGTGATAGACAGACTGACCAGGCGAGAGCGCAGCAGGCCGCTGATGTCCTTACCGTCAACCAGCACTTCGTAGTCGGGGACTTTAACGAACTCAGACATTATGCGACTAAGCCTCCCATGCCACCGGACATTGAGAGAACGTCGTTGCCGGCTAGATTCTCAGAGTTGTTTTCATCGGCCCTGGTAAGACTTACGGAAAATTCTATTTTCCGTGCGGTACCATCCGGGAAAAACGAAGTTGATTTTTTCTCGATGTCGGTAATGAAGTAATACCCCTTCAACTCCCCAGAGCCATCTACCCAAGGCCATGCTTTACCGGTGTCAGCCATTTTACGCAGCTCGTCCAGCTGCTCGGTGCCGCCGGTAAGCTCTGGGTAGAGCACGCCCGGCAGCTTGGCAGTTTGTGGCCCTTGGCCAACGAATTGATAAGCCGGGTTAGAGCCAACCCTATTTTGGCTGGCATGCCGCCAGTTAATTTGCTCGTCAACGCTGTCGGGCGACGCGGTCTTAAGGCCAAAAACAAAGAATCCAAGTGCCATCATATCAGTCTAAGTCCCTCAATTTTGAACGGTTTTCTATGGCGCGCTTACGCTCAATTCGCTCTAGTGCTTGTTCGACTTGGCGGGCTATTTCTCTAGCGTCGGATTTATCTCCAGCGTGAATAACTATAGCGCCCTCGCTAATGTTGAGATTACTTTCAACTGTGACTGGCCGCTGAGATTTTTGAGTTGCCTGCTGTGTTTCAGTAGTTCGCTCAATCTCTCTCGTCTGAATGCGCTGAACGGTATCCTGAATGCCTGGTAAGTTAAGCGACTCTTCCTGGTACTTGATATTCCGCACCAGGTCGGCGGGCTGCTCTGCAGCCACCGGCATTGAAACAGCCGCTGTTATTGCCATGCCGGCCGCTGCCTTTTTGAGCTGGCCGCTGGTGCGGTTAACTTCTTTTACCGGCTCGTCGTTACCTCTAAGGCCAAGCGCTAGACCGCGCATGGTGTCATCGCCGTGCAGCATGAACACTTTGCTCGGAGAGTTAATACCCAGCGTTTCTTTGAACCAGCTGCTGACTGAACTGGCTGCCTCAACAATACCGTCCTTAACCTTGCCAAGCGCTCCGGTGATGCCGTCGACCAGGCCACTTAAGATGTCAGAGCCAAGCTGAGAAAACTTAGTCGGCAAGCCGCGAAGAAAATTGAGTGCTGCGTTAAAGCCGTTCTTGATAGCTTCCAGCGGTGACCAGCTGAATACGGACTTGATACTTTCCCAGGCACTTGAAGCTTTTCCAGCCCAGTCAATGCTCGTTATCCAACTGAACGCCTTGGTAAACCCCCTGATAATCAAGCCCAGCGGCGACCATGAGAAGACTTGTTTCAGTCTCTCCCATGCTGCCGAGGCATAACCGGCCCAATCGATATTTGCGATCCAGTTGAACGCTGCGCTAAACCCACGAACAATCAGCCCCAATGGAGACCATTTAAATATGGTCTTGATTGTTTCCCAGGCTCTGCCGGCAATGCCAGCCCAGTCGATATTGGTCAGCCAGTCGAATGCTTTACTGAACGCCTTAATAATTAAGCCAACGGGTGACCACCAGAAAATTTTCTTGAGAGCATCCCATACGGCACTGACAGCTCCCGGTATCTTTTTAAATATACCGATAACCATTTTCACTGCACCAAGCACAAGCTTTGGAATGAACAAAAATACAGAAGCGAAAATTTTACCGAATGACCGTCCAGCGTCGGTTGCCCCTTGAAGGTTTTCTGAGGTCGCCTGGAACGGTTTAAATAACTGGCTAATCCAGCCCCAAACTTTACCAAGAACCGAAGCTATTCCATCCCACAAAGGCTTGAGTGGCGCAAGCACTTGGCCAACCTCTGAGAATATGTCGGTCATGAGCTCACCAACTGGCGCGAATGCTTCTTTAATGCCCTGCCACATGCCTATGAAGAAGGCTTTTATGGGCTCCCAGTATTTATATATGAGAAGCGCTGCAACAGCGATGGCAGCAATAATGGCTCCAATGGGATTCATAACAAGCGCTTTTGTCACGCCCATTATGGCGAGCTTCAAGAACTTAAGCGGTGCAAGAACGGCGCCGGTAATGGTTTTGCCAACACCTAGAAGGGCTGCTTTTGAGCTAGCCATAACAGTAGCCAGCAAGCCGTTCGACTTTCTGTAAGAAGCCGTAGCGGCCGTGGCCGCTTTGATTTTACCTGTTAGGAAGTTCCAGGCTTTTACTCCTGTGGACTTGGCTGCTATAAGCGCCGACTTGCCTGTTGATAATAAAGCTCTGCCGGCTGCTTTGGCTGCGACGGTTACACCGGGGAATGTCTTAATATGCAGAATTGAAAACGCCATGCGGGCAGCTGCAATGGGCCCAAGTAAACCGGCAATGGTTAGTGCCAGCGCTCCACCTACAGTTACCAGCGCAGCGATAACAGCAGCCACTTTCGCAAGCGTCGCAGCTAGCTCAGGGTTTTGCTTCATCCAGTCGCCGATATTGCGAACGATTTCAGTCACGCTTTGGATCAGGTCTCTTATCGGTCCGTCGTTCGATTCGAAAAGCTCAATTCGAACATCATCCCAGGCAGAACCCAGGCTTTTTAAATCTCCTGCAGCGTTGTCGGCCATAACATCAGCCATTTGCTGAGCGCGCCCTTGCGAGCTTTGTAAAGCTGCAGTTAATTTCTCTATCTGCCCAGCGCCTTGTTCTTCTATTAGCTGAGCTACACCAGCTCCAGCCTCTTCGCCGAATATAGCTTTCAGGTACCCGGCCTGGTCGGCGTTACCCATTCCGTCAGTGGCTTTTACAACATCCTGAAGAATGTCCGGAACAGCTCTTAAGTTGCCAGCTGCATCCTTTGTTGTAACGCCTAGTTCTGCAATGGCATCTTTCGCTGGCCCGGTTTGACTTGCTAGCCTATTCAGCATCGACCGCATGACGGTCCCTGCCTGACTACCCTGAATGCCGATGTTACCTAACAAGCCTGCCATTGCCGCAGACTCTTCGAGCCCCACGTTCATCTTCTTGGCTATGGGCCCAACGTACTTCATGGTGTCACCCAGCATCGAAAGGTCGACGTTAGCGCTTGATGTTGTAGCTGAAAGCACATCTGCAATACGCCCCATTTCCGTTGCCGGAATGTCATAAGCACCCATTATGTTGGAGGCTATATCAGAGGTTTGGTCAAGCGCAGTACCGGTTGCTTTAGATAAGGCAAGCATGTCGGGCATGGCTTGCGTTATTTCTTTTGGATCGAATCCAGCCATCGCTAAGAAGTCTTGTCCTGCAGCAACCTCAGTGGCTGCGAAGCTGGTGGTAGCGCCAAGCTCCCTGGCCTGCTCTTTCAATGCGATAAACAAAGGGTTGTCTTTTTCTAGTCCAGTTTTTGCCTGGACGCTGCTCATTACCTCGCCAAAATCCAGTCCGGGAGCCAGCATTCTTGCGCCGCCATAAAGCGCAGCGCCGCCTGTTGCCAGCATCTTAGTGCCAGCACCTGCCATTTTTTGCTGAAGCTCTCGGGTTTGCTGGTAAGTCTTAGAGACTTTATTCAGTCGCTCTTGCTGTTTGGTGACAGCGCTGAGCCGATCCTTTTGTTGAGCCAGCTCATTGTTCAGACGCTTGGTTTCGTTGCGTAGCTTTGAACGTGCAGCAGAAAGATTCTTTGTGGACACACCATTTTGCTCGAGCTTTTGTCGTTGCTCCTGAACGGTCCTGGTTAGTTTTGTTTTGGAGTTATCGAGACTCTTAACCGTAGAGCGAGCGTTATCAAGCTCGCGCTTCATGGCTTTGGTGGGGTTTTCAGTGGCCTTAAACTCACGCGCCAAACGACTGGCTTTCTCCCTAGCGTTTTCGAGTTTGGCTGATGTTGCCTGCAGAGCGCTGTTGCTTTTGCGGTAGCCGTCTATCATGCCGGCTTGTTTGTTCAAGTCATTCAAACGCGACTTGGTTTGGCGGAACTCAGCAGAAACTTTGCCGGCTGTCTCGTTCATGGTCTTAAGTGGTCGGGTCACTTTGTCGACTGCTGCCAGCAGCACTTCAAGCTTTAATTGTTTAGCCACGGCTTTTAACTCCGTTCATCCGGTTGTACCGGTCAATTGCCTTTTCGTGCCACGCGCTGAGTTCGTCAAGCTCTAACTCGTACATGTCGCTGAGTGGCCACTGAAAGATGGCGGCAATGTCCGCCATCAAGTCATCAACTTTATTGGGCAGCTCTAGCTGCTCGGTTGAGCTTCCTCGTCCATCTCCCCACGCATCTTCTTGCTTAACAAAAAAGAGGTCACCTCGGTGCCAATTTGTAGCAAGTCAGCTGGGTCTAAATTCATAATCTCAGCTTCGGTCAAGGTCGGCTGAGTGATTCTGGGTAGCAGGCGGTTTAGCGCGTTGTATTCCATCTGCAGCACGTCAGTCAGTGATAGTCCGCGCATTTCCCCAGCACGAGGCTTTCGCAGCTCAATGGTTTTAATTTCTTTGTCCCCGCGCTTGATGGGGTAGTCGAGCTCTACAGTTGCGGTAACCGGCGCATTTTTTTGATTCATGGTTATGTTCTCCAAGGTTTAGAAAAAGAAGCCCCCGAAGGGGCTAATGAACGCAAAGCTTAAACACCAATCGCTTGACGATGTTTCTCCATCCGGTCTTCGCCGTTGACGCTATCAATCATGGCAACTAAGTCGACCTCTCGGACAACTTCACCATTGACTGTCAGTTTGTAGTAGCTGTTTGCAAACGAGACTGTCATCTGGTTGCTTTCGCCGCCTTTCTGTTCGCCTTGGTCGTCATTGAGAATGCGACCACGCTGCACAACTTCTACGGTCTCAACTTCGCCGGTGTCGTCACGCTGGTAAGACCCAGCAAAACGAACCATCAGCCCGTCAACTGTTTCTTTTGCTTGGTGACGAATCATGTCTGCGACAAAACCACCAAATACCGCTTGGGTGTCAAGGGCGTCATCTTCAAAGCCCATGTCAATTTTTACGCCGCCCGGCATTCCGCCACCCCGATAGGCTTCGGTTTGGCGCGCTAGGCTTGCAGGTGTGAACGATTCAGCAACGCCAGCCCAGCTAGTGCCGTCGACAAATACGTTCATGTGTTTCAGTTTCTTAGGTAAAGCCATGAGTTACTCCTTAGGCTGCAGCTGAGCCGCTGGCAAAGTTAATTAAGTAACGGTCAGTGATGCGTTGCTGGAAGGTTAAATCTTCAAGCGGCGGCACTGGCGTGTAGTCGTAATCGATAAAGAGCTTGCCGGCTTTCAGCGTATCTTTATCGTTGAGCTCTTCGTTGTACCAGGCTTGCGCATCTACGATGTAACCCTGGGTGCGAAGTTCGCGGAACTTGGCGTTGATACCTTCGACAATATCTTTCACCAATGTTGGAGTGATCGGTTTGTCGACGGCCCACATGTGAGCTTCTGCCACAGTGTCGGCAAGAATTTGCGCGGTTCGCGTGTAGTTCTCGAACTGGAATAGCGGGTCAGAAGAGCAGGTGCGAGAGCCCCAGAAGCGGAAGCCTTGCTCACGAATCAGAACAGTAATGTCGTTTTCGTTAAGCATGTTGGCGTCGGTTGATGGGTCTTGCAGGTCCCAGAATACCGGCTTGGTTAAACCGTCAACGCCACTGACGGCAACGTTAGACAGTGTCTTGTGCCAGCCCATGGTTTTGTCGATGTAAGCACGTAAGCCGAGCGCACGACCAACAGCATAGCTTGGCTCTGATTGACTGGTGGTTGTGTTCCAGGCAGTAAAGTCACCATGAACAACCATCAATTCGCGCTCACCAAAGTTGTCGCGATAGGTAATCGCTTCTTCTTTAGTCGCTGCGCCGGCACTGCTTACGTAGGCAAACGCGCGAAGCTTCTTAGCAATGGCGGCAAGCTCGGTGGCTACTGCCTGCTCATCAAGCCCAGGTGCGCCCAAAATGCGAGGCTTAACACCCAATGACGCCTGGGCCGTTAATAACGCCTGCAGGCCTGTGTAAGAGCCATCAGCTTCGACGGTGCCAATCACGTTGCTGGTAGTCTCTGCAGCGTCCAGACCTTCTTCTACGCGAACAATAATGGTGGGGGTGTTCACCATATCTGAAATGCCTTCCAGCGTATTGCGTAAAGTGCCTTCTGTACCTGCGCCGGCAATGGCGTCTTTAGGGCGTGTAAATAGCACGGGTTCATTCAGCGGGAACATTTCAGCGTCAGCGTCTGATGCAGTACAGACAGCGCCGATAACCGCCGTTGCCACCGTGCGAATGGTGCGTGTGCCATCGTTGATTTCAACGACGCGCACACCGTGATGGTATTCAGTCATGATTATCTCCGGTCCGGTTGACTAATACAGTTTGGTATTTGCAAGGCTAAGTGTGCATTTGGCAGGGCGTGTGGGCTATTGGGTGCGGTTGTAAAAGCAGAATAAACAACAAAAAAGGCGTGACACTTCACGCCTAAATATCGGTTGAGACTTTCCAAATGTCCTCTGGGGTTACTCGTTTTATACCCGTTTTTCTGAATAACCCTGAAGCATGGGCAACAAGTTCAGAGCAGAACCAGGCATTTTTCTTGTCCCACTTGCGCCACAGCAGCAGGCCGAATATAGCTTTTAGGTCATACGGCTTGCCAAGCTCTTGTTTTATCGCTTCTATTGCCCCTGATTGACTGCAGGGAATTGCCGCCATTGCGTATCGCGGGTACTTCTTGGTGAATGATTTGAGCGATGAAATGCGAACACCTTCACCAAAAACAGACTCATACACCATGCCATTTGATACGACACCAACATGGGACCATCGGCTTCTGGTGAAGAAGCGGATGGTCCAGCTTAGTGGTAGCTTGTTAGTGCCAAATATAACAACCGTTTGCATTATGCCGGCATTAACTCATTAATAAGCGCGACTTGCTCAGCAGCAGCTGTGACCTGTTCGGCGCGTGAGCTTGCTGAATTAAGCGCTGCTTTGCCTGATAAGCGCGCCTGACGAACGGTAGCCAGAACGCCTTCCCAGCTTAACGCTGTAGCCGCTATGTCATCAGCCGCCTCTTCCGGCGTCATGTTTGCAGCGTCAGCCCAAGATTGAACGGCGTCAGGCACTTCATTTGGCTTGCCGTCAGCAATCCATTTCTCGGCTTGAGTTTTTGCCAGTCGATATTCTTCTTCAACTAGCAAGCCTTTTGAAATGTAGGCGATGCGAACATTGCCGGCTGCTTCGTCGATGGCGTCTCGGCAGGCTTTCTCAACTTCAGCGTCAGTCATGGTGCTGTAGTTCTTGCCTACAATCGATGTGGCCAGCTCGTATTCCTGCTGCTGCAGAACCGATTCAATCTGTTCGGTGTCCATGCCAATGTTCAGCATGTATTCGCGATCAGTATTCGTGTGTGCCTGACCTTTGAAGATGTATTGAAAACTCATGAGTCTCTCCTAAACGGTTTTTGGAAAATTGCGTTTCTTAGGTTAGCTGTGTTGGCGTGGCTGGCATGGCCGAACCACGATTGCAGCTTAGGGTTTATTTCCTGCAGGGAAATTTCGCCGGCAGCAAATTGCTTCCGGAATTTTTTAAGCTTGGTTTTTATTCGCTTCACACTGCACTTGCGAAGCAACCGATGCGATGAATATATTCGATAGCCGAGGAAGTCGAGCGAGCGTCCATTTTTTACCGCAATAGGAAACACTTGCGTCTTTTTATTCGTGCGTAGATTTAAAATCTGCAGTAGGTAGGCCTCGATTCTCACTCGGATTTTGTGTAGATGCGCCTTGTCGTGATGGATAACAATAAAGTCGTCCATGTATCTGACGTAGAAGCGCTCTTTTAATTCGTGTTTAACAAAGCGGTCTAGCTCGTGCAGGTAAATGTTCGCAAAAAGCTGGCTTGTTAAGTTGCCCAATGGGATGCCAACGCCTGGACCGTCTGATGGACTGGCATCAATGATGTAAAAAAGCAGCTGCAGCGTATGTGGGCATTTGATTTTTTGCGCGAGCATGGCTTTCAGTATGTCGTGATTGATGCTCGAGAAGTATTTACTGATGTCAGCCTTCAACGCATAAGCTTTGCCGTGGCGGTTCTCCACTCTCTGGATGAATCGCTGGGCTCGGTCTGCACCTTTGTGCGTCCCTTTGTTGACTCGACAAGCGTAAGAGTCGTCTATAAATGTTTTGTCAAACAGATGGTAGAGCCGGTCGTAAATAGAGCGGTGAATAACTCGGTCGCGAAAGTTGGGGGCAGACACCAGTCGGCGCTTAGGCTCATACACAAAAAATTGATAGTAGGGTGATGACTCGTAAGTTCCCCACATAAGTTCATTCTGCAGGGCAATTATATTTTCTTCGAGCTTATTGAAGAATTTTAGCGTTGATTGCTTGTGGGCTTTACCTTGCCTGCATGAGTAGGCCGCGCTAAGCAAGTTATCAAAGTTATATATCTGCTCGAAAAGGCAGCCTGCAGACGCATCCACAGGCTTAATGTATGTTTCGGCATTTGCCGAGGCTGCGGCATCCTTTTGAAAATTGCACGGACACGCGCCCTTGGGCAGCGTGTTACTGGCGGAATCAAGAGCCGGACGGAAACCGATGTTGCTGTTCGAATTGGACCGGGCGTTATTCAGGTTCAGATACCCGAGGCCGGCATTCGAGCCGTTGTTCCAGTTGCCGCCACGTAGCGGGAAGCGCATCATAATGCCGCCGCCTTTTTGCTTTCATAGACAGAGCGGAGCCAGCCGCCAACCATGCGCCCGATTTCAACCAGGCTTTCAGACCATACTCGATACTTCTTGAGGTCGATGTAACGCAAGTCTTTGGCCAGGCGCACCTGGCGCTTGAGAATTGCGAGCTCAACATCAAGCTCTGTGAGTGTGGTCTTCTTATGATAACGCTTCAAAGCGGTGATAATTAAACGCTGAACACTCCACATTGAGCTTCGTATCTCAGCTGCTAATCCATGCTTCTCTGAGCGCGGGAACTGCTTCAGAGCTACGTATCCATACATAATCATTTCACGACACTTGTCTTCAATTATCAGAGGTTTTGACATTCTGTTACTTCGCTAAGTTAATGGCGCACTACCGTGCGCCTGTACAAAAAACAATCAACAGGTTACAGGAATAAAGCCGGACGGAAACCGAGGCCGCTGTACGAATCGGACCGGGCGTAACTCAGGTACAGAGACCCGAGGCCGGCAGCCGAGCCGTGGCTCCAGTAGCCGCCACGTAGCGGGAAGCGGTCGCCGTAGTTCCGGACGTATAGAGCACCCTGAGCGTTGCTTGTAACCGCTGATTCAATCAGTAATTTGCGCAATAATTCGACAGGTGTGTAGCTGGGATCTTTGGTGATTGAAGCCCAGTTTGACACCGACGAATAGGCATAGTCGTGACTGTCGTCGTTTAGCGGTCCGTTACGGTTGACTACCTGGTTGTTTAGTACCGGGTCTCCAACGCTGCTGCCTTCTGTTGCATTTGATGTGGAATCAAAGAACGATGGGTGCTTGTGCCAGTTGACTTCCGCAATGCTTGGGTCATTGTCGAGGGTGGTTATAATTTGACCGTTTTCTAGCTTCATCTGGTCTAACCACTCCCAGCAGTTGCCGACCAAGTCAGCAATGCCGAACTCACTGTGGTCATGGTTCCAAGTTGCAGGTCCTTTACCTGTGTCGGTGCGGCCGGTGCCTGAGGTGTCGCCCGGTTGGCCGTCATCAGCGCGGCGTGCGGTTTCGTGAACTGCGTCATGCGCTCGGCCCCAGTTTGTATTGCCCCGAGGGACGGTGCTATTCGCCATGCTCCACAGTGCGACAGCAGCCCACTCATGAATTGACATCATGTGCCAGCCTTGTCCCTTGTCTGAGCATAGCTGTTTTGCCTGGTCGTAATCGACGCTGACGCGAGGTTGTGCGCCACCAACAACAGCAGAGCCTCCGGCAGCAGAAGATGCCAGGTATTTACCTACAAGGATTTCACCGCGAGGGGCGCCGTTAGTTAGAAAGGCAGGGTGCGTGCCTGTGCCTAAGTCAAGGTCTGTCAGTCCAAGGTCTTCAATGTTGAAGCGCGGCACCACAACCATGATGTTAGGGTTGCCCTGGGCATCATAAACGACCGTATTGCGTCCGCCTGAAGCGTCCTCAATTGCTTTGCGGTAACCGTCCGTTGCAATGATGGTTAAGTCGCTGGCTTTCTGGTCGTAGGATTGTTCGACCTGGTCAATTGACTGGTCAACCTTTTGGTCAATGTCAGCCATCTTGCCCGACACTTCTTGTGCCAGATTTTGCGATGCGCTTGTTTGCTCTGCGGAGGCAGATTTTAGCGCTTGGATTTCTTCAGCAATAGTACTCACGCGGAGCCCTCCATTTCACGAATGCGCTCACTTAGATTCATATTCCAGTGAGCATTTTTAATGACGGCGGCGCCCTGTAGTAAATACGAAGCGCCGTCGGCGATGAACTCTTTATCTAAAATCAGGTTAAGGTTCTCAGCTCCCACAACCACGGTGACACTGTCAGACGGCAATGCCTCTACGTTGAGTGTGAACCACTGCACAACTTTTACGGCAGGGGTTCTATATCCAAGCGTCCTGCCTGGTGCTGAATAAACGCCAAGCAAGGTTCCGTCCTCGAGGAAAAGACCGATTTCGCGAATCGCATACTCAAGTTCTCCGTCGAAAATTCCGGCCATGCGGATGTTTTTATTGCCGTCCTGCCAGTCGCTAATCTCGATGCGCTCTTTCTCGCTCGATAGCTGGCTTTGTGTTTTGCTTGGTGTGTAAGCTGCGTCACCAAACGCCATGTGAGTAATGGGCGCTTTTATTCCTTTTGCCTGGGCGTCAATGCAGGCGTCCAGTCCGGCTTCGGTGAATTGAAGAGTCAGTGCCATGTTAAGCAACTCCTGTTAAATCGTGATCAATAAGTTGTAGGTGATGTACGCCAGCGGCCAGTAGGGCTTCTGCGTCTGCAGAGAGCTCCATTTGGTTGCCAAAGTTCAGGTCGTCGTCCGCGCAAATTACCCGGTGGTCAACCGCAAAGAAGCCGGTTGCGGCGCTCAGTGCATCCGGGGTAACTGGTTGCTCATTAAATTCTGGGTCGTGCAGCCCGTAGCTTGGCGAAGGGGCGGCGGCAAGGCCAATGGACTCTTCCAAGCTAATGCCAAGCTCAACGTCAAAGTGAATAGAGCCGCGCTTCGACACGTTGATTGATTCTGTTACCAGCTGCAGCATGTTGGCGTTAATTAAACCGTCTGCGTCGCCGGTTAGATTTTCGTTTAGCAGGGCTAGGACCTTCATTGTTCCGGGCTCTCCGGTTCCGGCTTGCTCCCACCATTCAACAATGTTGGTCTTTATACCCAGCGCATCGAGTGCACGCTGAACGGCGAACGGAGTTGCTTTGTGCTTGTGAACCTGAAAGCTACTGTCAACGACGCGGCGCTTGGTTTGCTCTGGCCAGTGTTCGCTCCAGCTGTCTACGGAATAAGCCCAGGCTAACCAGGGCAATAATTCAAACGGGCAGCGCCAAGGGTCCCATAGGTCACGAACGTCCACGGGGAACTGGGTGCAGTGCTCAATAACCGTTTCTATTGCGCGGTCTAGCTTTGACGCATTAGACGGTAAAAGCGAATCACTCACTGATGCCTCCTAGCGTCACGTTTACCGCTGTGCAATGTGGTGCTTCGGTCTTGTCAATCGCAAGGTCTGAAACAGGTTTGGTCACCTGCACATTGTGCGTGCCTGGCTGATGCAGCGCGGCATAAATACCAGAGCGAGTAATGTCGTTACCCAGCTTGTGATTGTCCTCGATGTGCTTGTTCAGTGCGGCCATCGCTTTAGAAAAAACCACCTCAGCATCGGGGCCTGGCTTAATAAATACTTCCGCCTCAACCTGGTATTCAATAATCGTGGCAGGGAGGACGCGCACACGGTCGCCTTGAGGTCGGACTTTGCTTGGTTCTGGTAGCTGGCTTAGGCCGTCGGACGTTAGGCCAAACGTTGCTCTCACCTTTTCGATAAGGTCTTGGCTGGGCTGGCCATCGCCTTCGTGGCTCAGTAAATACACATTCATTTCGCAAGGTGCCGGACTGTTCGCGTAAGCATCCAGAACGCGGCCGTCGCTACCGAGCGCAAAGAACACGTAGCCATCATTACTGCCAGCGGTGTTCAGGCCATCAAATGCCATTTGGGTGCGACGGCGAAGGGCGTCGTCACTCTCCATAACGGCAGGCGTTGGTGGCGTCGTTGAATTATCTTCTTCCTGAACAACCAGGCGAGTGATGTTGTATCGTGAAGCAATGCCATCAAGGTCTTTGCCTGATGCTGATGCCAGCATGTTTGCCCGAGTGCCGTCGTTGAAAAAGCCGATCAGGTGAAGCTCTCTATATGAGAACGCCTGCAGCAGTTTCGTAAGTGGCTCAGATTCAAGCTCAAGGGTAGCTTCTGACTCCGGGTGAAGTGACACGGCCAAAGCTTTTAGCTCCGAGAACTTTTCCTCAAAGCTGGGCCTTTCGATAACGTCAGGCACTGGCACCTGGCTCATGTCAATCAGTTCAAATAGACTCATGCCGTAGTCATCCGTATGTTTTCTAGTGTCAGCATTTCACCGCTGTCTGCACGGTCTGCGTGGAGCGTCATCAGCATTTTTCCGTCCTGGTCGGCGTATATTTCAACCTTGCGCACGCGAATGCGTGGCTCAAACTCAGTCAATGCCATAACGGTTGCAGAAATTAGGCGCATGCGTGTGGCGTTGTTCTGTGGGTAGTCCAGCAGTCGCGGCACATAGCTGCCGTAGTTCCGGCGCATGACACGGCTCCCAATAGGCGTGGTAATAATGTCAGTCACAGACTGGCTGATGTGTTCAGCGTCTGTGATTTTTCGCCCTGTGCTTTTGTTCATGCCCTGCCACATTACTCAGGAACTCCTGTCTTGCCGCCGCTATCGCCTGGGTGAACGTGCTCGCCAAACTTAATGCCGTCAATTTCTGCGCCGCTGGTAATGGTTGTGCCGGCTTTCATTGTGTTAGCGCCTTTCAGTAAGCTCTCACCGTCGACTGTTAGCTTTCCTTTTACGGTCAGGTTGCCGGTTGTTTCTGTTTCCGGGCAGTCGACCGTAACCTTTTCTGATGCCTGGACCAGGGCGGTTTTTATGCCCTGAGCAATAAGCTCGCTGGTCTCCGGGTCGTAGATTATCTTGGCGCCGTCCGGGTACTCGACGTAGTCGCGAGTTTCGTGCTCGTCCGGCTGGTCGTTCTCATCGCTGTAAAACGCCGGTCCAATTAGCGCGCCGTGAAAATCACCACCTGGCGAAAAAATTAACACCTGTTCGCCAACGCTTGGACGCCAGCTGGTCTTTGCGGTGCCAGCTCGCTGAGTCCAGTAAGGCCGCCAATCCAAAACAAGGCTGCCGGTCTTTACGCGGCAGTAGCCTTGCTTAACCTCTTTAACGGTTCCGAGGCGAAGCATGTTCTCAAGGCGGCGGTTAATGTCGGCGATGTGTTCTCTCATGCGCTAAGTGTGCCGAGGCGCTGTGGTTTGGGCTATTGGGTGCGGTTGTAAAAGCAGAATAAACAACTGAAAGTAATTGAGTTGGCGAGGGACTAAACAAAAAGCCCGACGCTTGGCCGGGCTGTTAGCTGGTTACTCGAAAGGTATTGCCTCAGAGGCGTCGCCTAGAGCCTGCATAATATCAACCAGAGAGGTTGATAGTCTTTGCTGTAATGACTCTAGCAACATAGAGACCTGAGCCGGGCTAATTGTGCCTGGCTCGTTGTTGTCCCGAAAGCCTTCCACAATGGCGGCCATGCCATCAGAAACCGCTATTGCGTCAAACAAAGAGTCGTTCGCAACACTCAGGCGCTCTGCGATTTTTGCAACCTCTTCAATGCTTACTTCGCAGTTGGCTTGCTTGCTTTCGCTAGGCATGCTCCACCTCCTGTTCCAGTGTTAGGTATTCGGCCATGCGTAAGGCGCTGTAAAACTCTTCGTCAGAGCCTTCAAAGCTTCGTACCTTTTGCATGGCTTTGACGCAGTCGCGAAGCGCTGAGTGCAGCTGCTCTTTCGCAATCGCCGGGTTCTCGTCATCGCCCGGTTCATCCATCCACTCGTTCAGCTTTCGGTGTGCTGGTATCGAGCAAAGGTAAAAATGGCGAGTGCCATTCACTTCACCGTACTCAACCAGGCTAAGACCTGTCTCTTTGGCTATGTTCTGGTACCAGTCGTGCTCGTGGTCGTGCAGAGTCATAGCCTCAACGTGCATAACGCCTAAGTCTGACGGTTCGGCCAGCCGTATTTCTTTCACTACGGCATGCTCGTTGCTCAGGAACGTCTTCTGCAGTGCTTGTTTTCTGGCACGGCTTTCGTTGGGCGCGCTGACTAGCAGGTTCTGAAACTCGTCACCGTCAACCAGCTTAATGACGAACTTCTTAATCGGGCGTTCACGCCAGTAAGTTGCTGCATCAAACATGGCGGGTTACCTCCCTGGCTTGATTGAAGTCGACAACTTTATGATCATCAATTGCACGGGCGTTCGCCAAAAACTTCAGCGTGTTTGGGTGCGCCGTGCTGGCCAATGCCGACTGCAGGTAAGCGCACTTCTGGCGTAGTGCTGCAATTTCTCTTGCGGCATCCACGGTGGTTTGTGACTTGTGCGCCAATTGTGCCAGGCGGTGCAAAATGTCCTGTTGTTTAGCCATGTTGCACCCCCTTGCGACGGTCAATGAATGTCAGCGTAGGTAACGCCTCGCGGATTTTATCGACTTCTTCAAGCGTAAGAACGATATTGGTGAACACTGAAAAGGGCTTGGATTCGCCATAATGGTTAATGCTGAGACTTCCGTATTCATGATTCGAATCAACCGAAAGTGCATCGATGCTTAATACCCATTGCTCAAAAGTGGCATTAATAGAGAGCCTACCAGCATGAACAACAAGGTCATTTGATATTAGAGTGTTGTCCTCGAATATCTCAACAACGTGTTCGTGGTGGCTGTTATCCAGTTTAATGATGGGTGCCTTACTCATGCTGCGTCCTCCTGGTTGTCCGGAGTGCGGCTTTTCAGCACAAGGGGGAGGCCTTTAAAGGCTCGGCGAGCTTCGGCTTCGGTGCGGCCATAGGCGCTGACGGTGCGAACGCGCTTAAGTTGCGCAATTTTTTGCCACGGCTGGGCAATAATGAAGGTGTAAATCATAGTAGATACCTTTGTGTTTTTTAGCACAAAGGCGGATCGGGTAGCCGCAAGACAGTGCCCCACAAAGGAAAGGCACAGACGGGGGCTTATTCTTTGGCTCCCGACCCATGCCCCCGAAAACAGCGTGCTTGCTGTACGCATCAGCCAGGCGGCTGAATGTGGGGAATTGGGCTCTGTTATTTCACCTTTGTGGTTCAAAGCTTGCGGGTGTCTAATCCGCCTGCTCAATCGCTGGGTGTCTATGCCAGCTAAGATAAGTCTTGCACAGTTTACGTGTTCCGTAAAGTCTGCCGGCTGGAATTTTTTCCATTCCATCATAAGTGTTCTCCATTTAAGCCAACCGGTTAGCGGTTTAAAGATTTTTGCGCGCGGCAAAACCTTACGGTGTGGGTTGTTTTTTAACAAGTTGTTTGTAAATAAATACGACATTGTGCAAGATGTATGTTCGCAATTAACTGATTATTTAAGGTGGAATATGAAAAGGTTTGCTCAGTGGCTTCTTGCTGTAGTTGTTATCATTTTCGTTCTTACGGAAATTTTTATTGAAGAGTCCCCGGCATCAGGCACCTCAAGTGGCGCGGATGCTTCGGTCTCAGAAGACCTAAAGAGTGTTTCTAAAACAGCAGTTGATGAAAGCGTTTTTGTTGAGACCGAAGTTGAAAACTATGATCCGGCTGAAATGGTTGTAAGCTTAAAAAACAATCTTTCTTTGTGGGAGCCTGCGGAATTAAGCTATAAAAACTCGATAGTTACTATTGTCTCAAAGGAAAAGCGTGTCACCTCACAGATTTACCGAGCAATGATTCACGCGGCCTGTGGTTCGGCCTGGTCTGATTCTGATTTATGGGAAGGAAGCTTCATTAAAGAAATTCGGGTGATAAATAAGTTCGAGCGCCAGGGGATGGTTTTTGAGGGAGGGCTGCCAGAATGCATGAGACTTGGGGAGCTTTCGGGTGATGAATCAAGGCTCTACATTTCAGGTGTTACGCACTTATACTAATTACCATTAAGCGCGTCGTCGACGTGCTTAACCATCGTTTCTTCTATGTAGTCTCGCTCTTCATCAGTCAGGCCTAGCAGTTCCCGCTCTGGGTATTTATGCTGCAGGCCTCGTTCATTTACCCTGTCACGTAAACCGTACTGGTGTACTCGTGCAACCTGGTTGGCAAAGCCGGTAAAGCCCACGCTGGCTCCATCAGATGACGCTCTGGCCTTAAGGTTTTTGGTGCGGTGTATTTTGCGGAACATGCGCAGGCTGCCTTTACGCTTGCGCATTTCGGGTTGGGGCTTGCGTTCCTCGTAGGGGCTGCCGTCCGGGTTCTTATTCTCACGTATGCGTTTTGCCTGGCTGCCGCGCAGGTGCCGGCTAATGTCTCTGGCCAGCGCCTTACGTTGACCGTCATCCAGCTTAACCAGTAGCGCCTGAACGCGGTCAACGAATGGATCAAGAACGCCATCAACCATTGGTGTCCTCGCTGGTGTCGTCTACTTTAACGCCCTGAATGTAAAGCTCCCAGTCAAAGCCGTCGTAAGGGTCGAACGGTGGCTCTGGTAAATGCTCAACGACATTGCCGCTACCATCGTTAGACACTTTTACGCGCTCCGTCATCTTAATGGTTACTTCAATGTCGGCCGTGTTCTTGTTGATAAGCTCTGCCCGGAAGGTAATTCCGTCTTCGCGTTTCTCCCGGTTATTCAAAAGCTCAGGTTGGTGACGAGCTACCCAAGCCAGAATGGGGACCATGATGTCATCGCTGTGACCGCGGTAGTCAGTGACCAGTACAACGCAGTCAAACTGATATTCAAAACTCAGGTTATGGTTGGCTCCAGTGGCGTAGAGCTTGCCTTTATCGATGAATATGTGCAGCGCGTCCGGGTTCTTTTTCAGGTGCGGCACTGCGCTGCTGATGATTTCCCGTAGTTCGCCTGGCTTATTCATTGCTTGCTCGCTTGTACCATCCGGCGGCGTTCATTTCATCCTCTGAAACGTTCTTAATGTCGCCGGCTACCATCAGAAACTTGCGCTCGGGCCACAGGTTGTGTAGTTGCAGACTGAGCTCTTTTAGGGAGTCTAACGGCGTGTCATCAGGCACCGATAGAATGGCGCCGTCTTTGGGGATGATTACGTTCACGTTGTTTTTCATGTTGACACCTCAGCGTTTGCGAATACGCTCGGCAATTGAGCCGAGTATTCCGGGTGTGTTTTGGCCTATCGATGCGCGCTTATCGCCGCTGCGCTGGGTGATGTTCACTCCCAGAACGGTCAGCATGGCCGTCAGCACAATGGACGCCTCGGCAATAATGTCGGAGGCATTGCCTGGCTCTTTGAATAGCGCATAGACCAAGCCGGCCATGAGTCCAGCAAACGAAAAGCTGGTGACATAACCGATCATCGGACGCCAGCCAGATTTAAACCAACCGTCGGCCTTAAGCTCTGCGCGCATGGTTTCGTTTATCTGGGTAATTTGCGCGGTTTCGGCCTCGATTTTCATGCGGCGCAGCTCGCGTTCGTGCTCGCGCTCTATCTGCTGCAGCTTAACGGCAGCTTGCGGGTCTTGCTGTATGGCCTGCATGACCGCTTCGGGACTTTCATTAACGCCCAGGGCGGATGCTATTAGACCACCTGCAGCGGTGCCGGCCGGGCCCAGTAACGAGCCGAGCAGTGGCGCTGCTTTACCAACAACACCTTTTATATCTGACCAGTTCATGATTGTTTGCTCCGGCTTTTACGAGATGGTTTGCGCTTAGGTGTCGGCTTTTTACTGGCCGGGGGCTTGGGCTCTGCTTCCGGAAATGCCTCAAGGCTTTCTTCATAGGCGCGCTGCAGCTTCACGTCGTACAGGTTGCGGTGGTAGGCAGGGCCATTGTAGCGGTAGGCAAACTCAGCCCACTCTTTTTGCTTCAGTGCGCTGTGCATTTCTGGTTGTGCCAGGATAAAGCGAACGACGGCATCAAGGTGGTTAGCCTCGCTTTCGTGCATGGCGTCGACAAAATCCTTAACGCTGTCATAACCTAACAGCTCCCAGTGATAGCCCATGATTTGGAACATTCCCCAGCTGCAGCTCTCTTTCGCTATTGTTGCGGACAAGGTGCTGGCAAGCTTAAAGCGCTGATACTCTGCCGTACCGCCGGCATAGCCACCCGGTGATGGGTTGCAAACGTTCGGGTATTTGCCTTCAAGGTCGGGCGCTTCTTCAAATAGACCGGCTTGTTTGGCTCGGCCGTGAAAAACATGGCGTTCGAACAATATAACCGGCTTTCCGGTGGCCTGGAAAAAACCTTCTCCGACTGACTCAACTTCGGCCACTGCCGCCATGACAGCAAGGCTGACGCCGAGCTTGTCAGCGGCTTTTTGCAGATCACTCTGGCTGGCTTGTTTAGGGTCAATTGCGCCCTGAAGGGCGCGCTGGGTTCTGGGTCCAGCAATGCCAATAGGGATAATGCCGGCAGTTTTCTGAAAGGCAATTACGGCTGCCTTGGTCGACTCACCATACCAGCCGTCGACAACAAGCTGTGGCTTTGCGCCGGCTTTGTTCAGGCGCTGCTGCAGTGTTCTTACGTCCAGTCCTTTGCTTCCAACTTTCATGGGCTCACCTCGTGGTGTTTATTGGTTTTTGTTTTGCGCTTCTTTTTTTGGCTGGTCCAGCAAAGAAGCTGGCTTAATTTGGAGCCGTCTTTTGTGGCTTTGAAAAGCTCAGCTACGTTGCCATGATGCGCAATAAGCGCTAGGGCAAGGGCGGCTTCCATCATGATTTGAGCGAGGCTGACCGATGCCGGCATGCTGATGTGCACGATCACTTCGGTAAAGGCCGACACCATGATGATATAGGCCAGCACAGAAATGATGGGCTTGTGTCTTCCGGAGCGGGTAAACAGCATTATCCGGAAAGCAATAACGGTCAGAACAAGAATGTGAACAATACCGAGAATAGTCATTTGGTTTTGCCCTTTAGCAGATTTTGTAGCGCCTGAGTTTCAGTCAGCGCTATAACCTTTTGCACAATGCGGACTGATACGGCGCTTGAGAGTATGGCGCCGACTCCATGGCTTACCTCTATCTTCCCTGGTAACAGGGTGGCAATTAAGTCTGCTGCAATGCTTGCACCAAGGCAGCCGCAAGCCACCGATATAAGGAACAGGAACACGGCTTTTAGTTTGCTGTGTCCTTGCTCGTTCATAATAAAAATACCGGCACCGGTCACTGCGCCAATGGCAATGAGCGGGTCAATGCCTAGCAGTGGGGCGGCCAAGGCGGCGGTCGTTGCTGTTGTTGTCGCTGTGGTTGCGCCTACTGGTTCATTCATCGCTGCCTAGTCCCATAGTTGGATCATTTTTTTACGAGGTGGCGCTGTCACTTCTGGTAGTGTAATTAGCGTCCCTCTCGGAATTACAGGCCCCAACTCTGCAAGGCCCGGATTAAGTTCAAGTGTTTGCTCAGTAACGCCGGCTGTGCGCCGCAAGTGGCGCTGACAAATGGCGTCTACGGTGTCGCCTTGTCTTGCCCGAACCTGCATCAGATAAGCTCCACAGTTGAGTGGTTCTTGCCTAAAATATCCCGGATGGCAAATCGAGCGTCACGGTGAAGGTTGGTAATGGTGTCAGCCAGAGCGTCAACGTCATTGTCGCCGGCGCCGGTGGTGTCGTAGTCGCGCAAACGCTCTATTAGGTTAGCCCTGGTCAATGAGTAAATAGCGCGAGCGTAAAGGTGCACATACACGCTTTCGCTGTTGATTTGCTCTGCTGGTACCGTTTCAAGTGACTCGTAGCCCTCAGTTACTTTTTCCTGCCGCCACTCTTTTAGCTCGCTGTTAACAGACGATACGGCATTGACGGTTGAGTGAATTAAGCGCTCGTCAGTCACGGTGCCATCAAGGCGCATAGTAGCCCTGAGTTTGGCGGTGTCGATGTCAGGCCAAAAGGCAGAGCTTTGAATTATCTGCTGGCTGTCTTGTGTTGGCTCTACTGCAAAGAAACTCACATTTACCTCCGTGGGTGGCCGGTGGTCACTCCCGTCATTCAGCGAGCAGAAATTAGGGAGTGAGCCGGCCTGACGCGCGGGTTACGCTCGGTTAGCGAGTAAAGGCTTAGCCTTTGCTCTCACTGTCTTTTTCAACTTTCTTCTTAAGGGCTGTTAACGCCTGCTTACAGCCAACACGGTCATGCAGTTTTAGCGCCTTCTCGTAATAGGCAATAGCTTCTTCGTCATTGCCTTCACGCTCGTGCGCTTCGGCTAATGCGCGGAAGAACTTGGCGCGCACCTGGTCAAACATATCGAGTTCAGCCGTAAGGTCCTGCACACGGTTGAGTGTTTCCAGGCTAAACGGTGATTCGTCGTTTTCTGATGCCAAAGCTGCCGTTGCAATTTCTTCAACAATTAAGCAGCCAGTGGTGCGCTCGTACTGATCAGGCGTTTGCAGGTCATGAATGATGGCGTACTCAGCAATTTCTAATGCTCGGTCGTAGTTGCCGGCATCAATGTGCCAAATAAGCAGCGTCATCAATACGTCATCCTGCTGGCCTGATTGCGCTTCAAGAACGCCGTCAATGTAGCTGTCATACTCAGCCACAAGTTTTGACTTCATTTCTTTTTTGCGCTCAATGCTCTGCGCTTGTTTAAGGCTGCGCTTGTGGTCAGCCAGCTGCATTAACATCAGCTCGTACTGATTAGCACCTTTGCGTGAAGCATTTTCATCTTCACTGGTGCGCTTGCTTGCCAGTACGCGCTGGCGGTGTTTTTCAGCGGGTGTCATAGCTCGCTCCCTAAGTTAGAAAAGAGGCAGAGCCGGCAATTAAGCCAGCTCGATGTTTTCAGCAACCGCAGCGCAACCGTAGTCTTCAACTACGTAAGCATCGTTGCTTGATTCGTAGTTTTCGATTTGGTCGCGTTTCGGGTTGTCGATGATGTTGCGGCGGCGAGAGCCTTCCTGCCAGTACAGGCTAAGGTTGTCCAGGCGCGTCACCATAATGGTGTTGGCAGGGAAATGCGGTACTCGAACAGCCTGAAGGCCGCCAATACGCTTCTGGCTAATCATCATGTCGGCCGCTGTTTTCTCAGTTGGTACCAGGTCAGAGTTAACTAGCGGGAAGTACTTGTCTGAAAGCAGTTTGCGACCAGTTAATACGACTAACTCGGTATCGTCCTGGTGCCAAGGGTCAATCAGGTTGTTCACCATGTCATAAACTAGGGCGTCCAGGTTCTTGTAGTCACCACTTGTGCCAACAGTAATTTTGCCTGAAGCATCGACCACTTCGGTCATAACGCGCTCTGCTGCGTGGTCACGCATTTTTTGCAGCCAACCAATGTTGACATCCTGCAGCAGTGGGTTCGTTACACGGTCAGACTGAGCGGCCGCAGAGGTACCATTAAAACCGATCATGATGCGGTCTAATGCCTGGCGTTTTAAAATGGCGTCGCGGATGCGTGTCTGGAAGTCCTGGAATTTAGCCCAAGCGTCCAGTTTGCCGTAGCGTAAGGCAGTATCGAAGTTGGTCTGCTTACAGAAGTAAGAGCTGCCTTCCATATCGGTTGGGTCGGTTGGCTGGCGGTCGTTCTGATTCGTGTCAGTACGACCAGCAATGGTACCGCTGATGCCTAAGCCCAGCTTCTCGCCTTGCTGTTCATTCACGCCAATTACGTTAATGCTGTTCAAGAACTCTGAGCTCTCTTGCATGCGTGTTTCTAGCGTTTGCTGAACACTCGGCTCAACAGTGAATTTTGCTCCAACACTTTCTACACCATTCAGGGTAGCGAGCCGGTTTTGGAAGTCGTTAAAAAGCTTTCGTGTCTCGTTGCGCATTTCTGTTTTCCTTAATTAACAGTTGATTGCTTGGCCGCGTTAGCAGTCGGTGGCTACAGTGTCACCGCCACCAGTTGCAGGAGGGCGCTGGGTGCCAGCTGGCTCGCTGTCTAGCTGGCTTTTCAGCTCGGTGAATGCTGATGCTGTATCGTCGTACTCTTTTTTGAGTGCGTTGAAGTCGTTCTGCAGCTTGTCCAGCTTGGCAATTTCGGTCTTGTATTGACCCATTAGTTCGCTGGTCTGCGTGGCAATTTCTTCAACTGCTGAATGCACCTCAGTGAAGTCAGCGGTCGAGGCTTTCTTGTGCTTGCTCAAAAGTGTTTTTACACGGCTTAGCAAAGAAGGTGGTTCTTGTGATTCGTTTTCAGAGCCTTCGTCTTCAAGCTCTAATTCAAACTCAACGGCGGCGCTGAACAATGTGGTCGGGCTCTGTTTTCGGCCAGCCAGGGGGCTGTTATCTGCCTTTGCAGAAAATGACAGCATTTCAGTGCCAAGGCTTGCCGGGCTATCAGTTACCGCTAGGCCCATCAGGTAAGCTTCGCCGGTGTCAGAGAAGTTAGGCTCAACTTCAATGGATGTGTAAATTTTTTGCTTGTCGCGATTAAGCTTAACAAGGCTTTCAGTCGGCTCGATTTGTGCGTAAAGCACTAACTTGCCTTCGCTGTTCTCTTCCGTCTTAACGGCAACAACATCGCCATAAGCTTTAAAATCGCTATCTGGTCTTAGTCCGCGAATGTGCTCAAGCCATACGCGAGCGCCGTATTTGTCCTGGTCGTAGTTGGCAGCTATCTGTTCAAGCCAGCTGCGCTCGATAACTCGGCCATCGGTCGTGCCGCCTTCAGTTGCTACACGAAAGAATTTACTTTTAGCCATGGTCAGGGTCCTGTCGGTTTCGGGTTTTTAATCGGTATGGTCAGTAGCCAGGCGCGTGCGGTCAATTTACTGGGGTTGTAAAAGGCTAATAAACAACTGAAAGTGCATAGGACGTGGCTTTGCGGCTTGTAGACTGACCGCATGAAAATAAGAACTAACCCCGATTTAGACCCGAAGCTGCAGGCCAGAAATTTATATTGGCAGGGCTATCGGCTGCGCCGAATCTCTGAAATGCTTGACATTCCAGAGTCGACCATTAGCACCTGGAAGAAAAGTGAGCAGTGGGACAAGGTTAAGCCCCTGGACAGGGTAGAAGCGAACCTAGAGGCGCGACTGATTACTCTTATCAACAAGGACCAGAAAGAAGGTAAGGACTTTAAAGAAATAGACCTTCTCATGCGTCAGCAAGAGCGCATGGCCAGAGTTCACAAATATAACGGCAGCGGCAATGAAGTGGACCTTAACCCCAATGTTGCTAACCGCAACAAAGGCCCCCGCAAAAAACCTGAACGAAACGCCATTGACGATGACCAGCAAAGCAAGCTGGTTGAGTCGTTCCATGAAACAATGTTTGACTATCAAAAAGGCTGGTACCAGGCAGGCCTGAAACACCGTATTCGGAACATTCTTAAGTCGCGCCAAATCGGGGCGACCTTTTATTTTGCCCATGAAGCATTTATTGATGCCATGGAAACGGGGCGCAATCAAATCTTCCTGTCGGCCAGTAAGGCCCAGGCGCATGTATTCCGTCAATATATCGTTCAGTTCGTAAAAGACACGGTTGGTGTTGAGCTGCGAGGTGACCCAATTGTTTTACCTAATGGCGCTCATCTTTATTTCTTGGGCACCAATGCCAGAACGGCGCAAAGTTATCACGGCAACCTGTACTTAGATGAATACTTTTGGATCCACAAGTTTCAGGAGTTCAGAAAGGTTGCCTCGGGTATGGCGCTGCATAAAAAATGGCGTCAAACCTACTTTTCAACACCTTCAAGCCTTGAGCATGATGCCTACCCGTTCTGGTCGGGTGACCACTTCAACCGTGGGCGCGCAAAAGCGGACAAAATACAGTTGGACCTATCTCACGCTAACCTTGTCGATGGTAAAAAGTGTGATGATGGCCACTGGCGTCAAATTATAACCGTTGAAGATGCGGTTAAGGGCGGCTGTGACCTCTTCGACCTCGACCAGTTAAAGCTTGAGTACAGTCCGGACGAGTACCAAAACCTGTTGATGTGTCAATTCATCGATGACACGTCTTCTGTTTTCTCAATGCCGATGATGCAGCGCTGCATGGTAGACAGCTGGGAAGTTTGGGAAGACTTCAAGCCATTAGCCGGGCGCCCGCTTGCTAATCGCGAAGTTTGGGTTGGGTACGACCCAGCCAAAGGCGGTATTGGTGACAGTGCCGGCTGTGCAGTGATTGCGCCTCCAGTAACCGAGGGCGGAAAATTCAGAGTACTTGAGAAATATCAGTGGCGAGGCAAGGACTTCAAGGCCCAGGCTGATGCCATTAAGGATATTACTAAGCGGTACCGGGTGACTTATATCGGTATTGATATTACTGGTATTGGTGAGGGCGTTTTTCAGCTGGTTAAACAGTTCTTCCCCCAAGCAACGCCTTTCCAATACTCGCCAGTGGTGAAAGGTCGTCTGGTTATGAAGGGCCATGACGTGATCAGCAAAGGCCGGTTGGAATTTGATGCCGGCAGTACTGACATCGCTCAGTCATTCATCAGTATTCGCAAGTCAGTTACAGCGTCAGGCAGGGCGCCAACCTATGAGGCTGGTCGTTCCAAAGAAGCTAGTCATGCAGATTTAGCCTGGGCAATTATGCACGCATTACACAACGAGCCGTTGGAAGGTAGCAGCGGGAGCAAATCCGGATTTATGGAGTTATACGACTAATGAGCAAACAGCAAACAATGGAAGCATTCACGTTTGGCGAGCCTTCGCCAGTTCTGAACAACCGTGACATATTTGACTACCTCGAAGCCATGCACAACGGTAAGTGGTATGAAATGCCGTTATCACCCGATGGGTTATCCCGTATTTACCGGGCGGCAGTTCACCATGCAAGTGCTATCCAGGTGAAACGAAATATCCTGAGAAGCTGCTTTATACCTCACCCTAAGTTGAGCACAGCAGAGTTCACTGGGCTGGCTATCGACTTTCTTATATTTGCTAACGCCTATGTTGAGCGAGTGAAGAGCCGGACAGGCAAGACATTGCAGTACAAGCGCTCGCCGGCTAAATACACGCGCAAAGGCTTCAAGTCGGACAACTACTGGTGGGTGCCTAACTTCCATGAGTCTCGAGAGTTTAATGCAAACTCTGTGTTTCAGCTAACCGAAGCTGACATTAACCAGGAGCTTTATGGCATACCAGACTACACCGCTTCGATGAACTCTTCACTCCTGAACGAATCTGCAACGCTGTTCCGCCGCAAGTACTATGAGAATGGGTCTCACGCTGGCTTTATCCTCTATATGACCGATGCGCTTCAAAAAGAAGATGACATTGACTCACTCCGCAAAGCACTAAAAGACAGCAAAGGGCCTGGCAACTTCCGAAACCTCCTGCTTTACGCCCCTGGTGGCAACAAAGACGGCCTTAAACTGATGCCAGTATCAGAAGTGGCAGCCAAAGACGAGTTCCTGAACGTCAAAAACGTGTCTCGTGATGATCAGCTGGCAGCTCACCGAGTGCCGCCGCAATTGATGGGTATTGTTCCTAATAACACTGGCGGCTTTGGTGACTCAGGCAAGGCCGCTGAAGTGTTCGATGCAAACGAAATGGAGTCTCTGAGAGCTATATTCACCTCAATAAACGACTGGGCAGGTGAAGAAATCGTTCGGTTCAAGCCCTACACGCTCTCCAAAGACAAAGAGTAAAGCGTTCTCCCTGGATGCAGGCTTCTCCAATACCTGCGAGTTGGCCCGGCACCTGCCGGGTCTTTTTTTGTCTGAAAACCACAAAATTGCGCTGAAACTGCGCGGTGCTAACCCCGCCTCGCCTGCGCGCTTTTGCTATTAAATTTTTCGAGCAAACGAAAGGCTGTTAGCACGCCAAGCAAAGAGCCTGAGAGAACCTCTACAGCCCTTTATTTACAACGGGTTTCAACGAATAGCAACGGCTAAATATGGGGTTTCATATCCATTCTGACAATTCTGGTAGACGGGGGGAGCATCGGAAAAAGGTAACATTGGTAACGGGGTTTAAAATAACAGCGTAAGCATATGATTTTAAAGGTTTTTGAATGTTACCTTTTAGGGGTAACAAAGGGTAACGCAAAAGGTAACATAAAATTAAGTATTTGATTTTGTTCATCTTTTCAAAATAATAAAGTTACCATTTTAAAAGGTAACATGTAACTCTTTAGTTACCCTTATGTTACCTTTTGCTAGATTACTAAAAGTCTTGATTTTAAAGGGCTGTAAGCGAGTTCTTAAAAAATGTTACCAATGTTACCTTTTTCCGATGCCCCCCCTGACTTTATTTTCCCCTTTTTTATACGCGGTAAAATATACTTAATTCAGTGCTTAAATTACTCATCAATCTGCTTTGAATAAATCTCTCATCTTGCCTGGATAAAGTTCTGTATAAACCTGCCAGAGCATATTGATGTTTCTGTGCCCAGTGACTCTTGCTACTTCATCAATAGAGTAGCCTCGCTCGAAGAGTCTGCTGGCCCCCTCTCTGCGAAGGTCGTGGTAACGAAGGTCCTCGATGCCGAGCTTCTTCCGGACACGCTGAAACGCTGCAGTAACTGATCGTGATTGGTACGGGAATATCAGCTCACCATTCCTTGGTTGTCTGGCAACGATTTCAAATGCTCCGCCGAGCAACGGGCACCACATGTGGTTGCCTTCTTTTTTGCGTGGGTCTTTTCGGTCGCGCACCAGGACAGCTTTGTTGCTTTCGTCCAGGTCATCCCATCGAAGCTTGCAGACTTCACCAATGCGCATGCAGGACAATATAGAAAACTCGAATATGTCAGTGAGTGGAATTTTTGCCTGGCGTTTACTTTGCCGCTTTGCCAGCTCTTTTCTTATCTGTTCAACCTCTCTCTCTGTCGGCCGACGGCTGCGCCGCTGAGACTTGGACACAAGGCCCAACTCAAAAAGTATGGGCGTAGCGTTCTCGAAAACACCGAGGTCGACGGCCACCGAATGTGCTGAAGACATGATCCGCATTGTTGAGCGAAGAACACTTATATCGATGCGAACAGTAGTAGGTGATGCGCCGGCTCCGTTTCTGAGCCTGCAGTAGTCAATCAGGTTTTGAGTGCTGAGCTCGTCAGTCTGAATTTTTGCCAGCATAGAGTCACGCAAAAGGTTGACCACGTAGCGCCTGGAGCGTTTAACTTTATCCCACAACCGGTCATCAGAAATGTAGCGGTCGAGCATTTCACCAATAGAGCATGCTCGCCTGGATGGTTGGCCAGAAGCAAACTCAGCCTCAATGAGACTTTGTCGACGCTTACCCCATGCCCTGGCGAGTTTATCTTCTCTGAAGGTTTTGCTTTCCTGATGTATAATCTTCTTGTTTTTTTTGACTCGAACAATTGCGCGATAGGTGGGTTCACCTGTTTTTCGTTTTCGTTTTTCGATGCTTAAGCTTGCCATTGTCCAACCTTTTTGGGTGACTATTGGGTGACCGGGAACAGAAACATACGGCAATTTACAGCAATTCGCGGCAATTTGGAAACTGTGCAAGATAATGCAAGAGGTATGTATGACGCGCTACGCAGGAAAAAATAAAGGCCACCGAATTTCAGTGGCCCCGATGCTGGACTGGACCGATCGTCACTGTCGGTACTTCCATCGTTTACTAACATCAACCACCCTTCTTTATACTGAAATGGTGACGACTGGCGCTATTATTCATGGCCAACAGGATTTTTTAGCATTCAACTCAGAGGAACANCCCGTTGCGCTTCAATTGGGAGGCTCTGAGCCTGACGCAATGGCTCACTGTGCCGCTTTAGCCCAAGAGCGGGGCTATGATGAAGTTAACATTAATGTTGGTTGTCCTTCTGACCGGGTTCAGAATGGAAGTTTTGGCGCATGTTTAATGGCGGAACCTAAAAAAGTAGCTGATTGTGTGAGCGCGATGAAAGCGGTTACCGATATTCCCATAACGGTAAAGACCCGACTCGGAATAGACCATCAGGACTCCGATGACTTCCTTTATCAGCTAACTGATGCCGTAGTCGCAGCAGGTGCCGACCAATTGACTTTGCATGCGCGCAAAGCTTGGTTACAAGGCCTGAGTCCTAAAGAAAACAGAGATATTCCCGAATTGCAATATGAGCGTGTTTACCGGGCACAGCAACGGTATCCCGGTATTCCTGTTTCGATTAATGGCGGAGTTGCAACTATTGAGGACGTTAAAGAGCATTTAGCTCAAGTTCAAGGTGTGATGATAGGGCGCGCGGCTTATCAGAACCCCTGGTTGTTGACTGAGTTGGATTCGTTGACGGGTGTTGAGCGGTCAGAGTTGTCCCGGGAAGCGATTGTTACCGCAATGATACCTTATATCGATAACCATATCCGTCAGGGTGGCCGAGCATGGCACGTGGCCAGACATATGCTGGGACTCTTTCAGGGAATGGCCGGGGGGAAGCGTTGGCGACAGTATCTTAGCGTGAAAGGTCCGAGGGCGACTTGTGCAGAGCAATTGCTTTACGGTGCCTTGGCGTTTCGGGATGACCACAGTCAACATGTTTCGTCACTAACCTCATAAATACACTAAAAATTAGTGAAAAACACTAACCTGCTGAAGGT
>JGI24724J26744_10000308_pt1 | contig 37667 bp, 32 predicted proteins | sample Cruoilmetagenom7_FD_26744 | JGI IMG/M metagenome (IMG submission 26744) | reverse complement strand
AATGTCGAATTAAGTGCGTTATATTGACGTGGCCTGTTAAGCCTGATTAAACCAACACCTTCGGAAGGTGATTCTATTAATAGCGTTTCATAAGTCATGTTACCCTCTTATTTTGCGGTTAAACGAACAGCACCATCAAGACGAATCACTTCGCCATTCAGTACAACATTTTCAATAATATGCCCTGCTAATGAAGCAAACTCAGCAGGCTTTCCTAACCGTGGTGGGAAAGGCACAATTTTACCTAATGAATCACGCGCTTCATCCGATAGCTCTGACAACATGGGCGTTTCAAAAATTCCCGGCGCAATGGTACAAATTCTAATACCGTAACGTGCTAACTCACGAGCAATAGGTAATGCTAAACCAACCACTCCAGACTTTGATGCTGAATAGCTCGCTTGGCCAATTTGACCATCAAATGCAGCAACAGACGCTGTGTTGATAATAACACCACGTTCACCATCTTCTGTAGGTTCATTTTTAGCCATCGCTTGCGCTGCTAAACGAATNACATTGAANGTACCAATAAGATTAATGNTGATACCTTTAGCAAATAAATCTAATNGATGTGGGTTACCTTCTTTATCTAAAATTTTGCCAATAATCGCAACACCTGCAGCATTAATAACTCCGTGAACTCCTGTAAATGTATCATTTGCAACAGCTATTGCGGCCATTACATCGGTTTCACTCGTCACATCTGTTTTCACAAAACGACTATTTTCACCCAACTCAGCTTCTTTCGTTTTACCAGTTTTCTCATTAATATCCAAGATAACAACATACGCACCCTGCTCGACCAACATAGAAGCAGTTGCTCCACCTAAACCCGAACTGCCCCCAGTAACAAGAAATGTTCTATTTTCGTAATTCACTTTATTACTCCTTAAATTCGTTCAATAATTGTAGCAGTTGCCATACCCAAACCAATACACATGGTTTGCAGCGCAAACTGCCCATCCGTTGCTTCTAAACCTGCTACCATTTTTGCCATCAAGCCAGCACCTGTCCCACCCAATGGGTGCCCGTGAGCAATTGCACCGCCCCAAGGGTTCACTTTCTCTGGGGCTGGCTTTATCTCTTTCATCCAGGCCAATGAAACAGTCGCGAAAGCTTCGTTTATTTCAAACCAGTCAATATCATCTACCGTGAGACCTGCTTTTTTTAACGCTAACTTTGTTGCTGCAATGGGGCCATCTAGTTGTAGAACTGGGTCACTCCCAACGACGACACGTGTGCGAAACCTAGCTCTTGGCTTAAAACCATCGGCAACTGCAACATTTTTATTTGCAACTAGAATGGCTCCTGCACCATCTGAAATTTGACTGGCATTACCCGCAGTAACAACACCATCACCGTTGGGGCGAAAAATAGTTTTCAGCGACCCTAGCTTCTCAGGGTCAATCACTGCACGCACACCTTCATCTACTTCTAGCGTAATGGCATTGCCTTCTTTATCTAATCCAGACGTCGGTATAATTTCTTTATTGGCACCGGCATTGATAGCTGCTTGTGCTTTAGCATGACTATCAATAGCAAATGCATCAACATCATCACGCGTAATCCCCCATTTTTCAGCCATTAACTCTGCGCTAACACCTTGGTGAACTAGCGGATATTTATTCAGTAATTCTGCACCCATCGGTTCAAAACCTTTGTATGGGCCACCAACCGTCATATCCGTTAACATCGCTACACGTGTCATGTTTTCTACACCACATGCGATCATGTAATCAGAATCGCCTGCATCGATAACCTGAGAGGCAAAATGCACCGCTTGCTGACCAGAACCGCAAAAACGATTTAAAGTAACACCGGCCACTTCTATTGGAAAACCAGCCATTAATAAAGACTGGCGTGCTACATCAGCAGCTTGTTCACCAATTTGTGTCACAGAACCAGCTATCACATCATCAATTTTCGCTTTATCAATACCTGATTTAGCTACTAAGCCTTCAAGTGCATTGGCTAATAGTTTATTAGATGGTGTTTCTCTAAATGCACCATTGTATTTGCCGAAAGGCGTTCTAATTGCTTCGATGATTACTGCATCTTTCATAATATTATTCCTAGTTATAATTCATTAAAATCAAATAACGGTTGGGAACCTGTTTAATCCCACACCCAATCTTTGTATTGTTCACGCAGTGTCATTTTCATAAATTTACCTGTTGATGTTTTTGGAATTTCATCAATGGTTTCAACGGCATCAGGCAACCAAATTTTGGCAAACTTGCCCTCTAAAAACTGTTTTATATCGTTTGTTGTTACAACTAACCCTTCTTTCACAACGATTACCGCCAGCGGCCTCTCATCCCATTTAGGATGTGCCACAGCAATGACAGCCGCTTCTAATACATCAGGGTGATCCATAATCGCATTTTCTAAATCAACTGAACTTATCCACTCTCCACCCGATTTAACAAGGTCTTTAGTTCTATCAGTCAGTTTTACATAACCTTCTTCGTCTATCTGACAAACATCGCCGGTTCGTAACCAGCCATCTTTACTAAACTTATCATCAGCCCCTTCCTTTCTATGATAAGACCCTGTCACCCAAGGACCTCGTAACTCTGCGTTACCGGATGTTTTACCATCCCAAGGTAATTCAACACCCTCTTCATCCACGATACGAATATCGACGAAAGGTAATGCGACACCTTGTTTTATTCGGCAAGCATATTTAGCATCTTCATCTATGCTTGATAAGCTATTTTTTACCAACCCTAACGTAGCTAAGGGTCCCGTTTCAGTCATGCCCCATGCTTGAATAATTTTCATATCAAAACTATCGAACACGCGGAATAAAGATTCTGGCACTGCTGCGCCGCCTACTGCCATTCTCATATTCGGCGCTGTCTTCCAACGATTCGGTTCAGCTTCCCTCGCCTGTTTTATCGCCATCCAAATGGTTGGTACGCCCGCGCTCAAGGTCACTTGTTCACTTTCGTATAAATCCATCAAACTTTCTGCGTCTAAGTGCGGGCCGGGCATCACTTGTTTTGCGCCCACTAATGCAGATGTATAAGCTAAGCCCCATGCATTTGCATGAAACATAGGTACCACTGGGGTAACAACATCAAATTGGCTAATTCCAAGTGTGTCTACCATGGCTTCGGCCATTGAGTGCAATACCGTTGATCGATGACTATAAACAACACCTTTAGGGCGACCTGTTGTGCCTGATGTGTAACACATCCCCGCGGCATCATTTTCATCAATATTCGGGTAACTAAAATCGTTATCACCTAACTGTAGGAAATCCTCGTAATTTGTGTATTCGGCGCTCACTTCTTCGCCACTTAGAGGTACAACAATAATTTCTTCAAACTGAACGTCGTTTTTAAATTGCTCGTATAAGGGTAATAAAATATCGTCAACAATGAGTATCTTGTCGTTCGCATGATTGGCAATGTAGGCAATGTCTTCCGGTGACAACCTCAAATTTAATGTATGTATCACGCCACCCATTATGGGAATGCCCAAGTAAGCCTCAAGATGCGCATAGTGATTCCACATTAATGTGGCTACACAGTCACCTTTCTTAATGCCTTTTTTTGTTAACACTGATGCCAATCGCTTAGCCCTTTTTTGCACATCCAAATAGTTAGTTCTATGCAAGGTTTTATCGGGCATTCTTGAGACCACTTCAACACTTGGGTAATACACGCCTAGTCGCTCAACAACATTTGTTAACGTTAATGGATAATCCATCATTGTACTTTTAGTAGACATCTTCTTCCCTCATACGTATACTCAAAACCAAGCAAGCGCTAGGTAAAAATATGACTATACCCAAACAATCCATTAGACGCAAGGAGCTTGTCGTTTCAGCGGCTAAGTTATTTAAGGAAAATTCCTTTGATCGGACGACTGTTCGAATGCTCGCTGCAGCCACAGGAATAAAGTCAGGGAGCCTTTTTCACCACTTTAAAGATAAGGAAGAAATTCTACTGGCCGTCATTGAGGATGGGTTAAAAAGATCCCTTAAAAGCATCAAAGCTGAAACAAAATCCTTAACAGAAATCGACAAAAAATTATTCGCGTTAATTTACGGCCATTTAAAAACATTACATGGGCACGAACGAGATGCCCATATTGTTTCCATTACAGAATGGAGATCGCTCAGCGAAAAATCTAAAAAGCATTTAATTACGCTGAGAGATGAATATGAAAAATTTTGGCAACACATTATCACCGAAGCAGTTGATAAGCATTTATTAACTGGTGAGCCCGCATTAATACGACTATTTATATTGGGCTCGCTTAATTGGAGCATTCAATGGTTCCAACCCCGTCAAGGCAAAACGATAGAAGAATTGGCGCANGAATTTTATAACATGGTNACGAAATAATACTGGGCCATATTTTTAAACCAACAAGAAATAAAACCAATATGATCACTCGAACAATATATGAGCAAGAACACGAAATATTCCGCGATAGTGTTCGCAAGTTTCTTGAAGAAGAAGTAGCACCTCATCACGAGCAGTGGGAAGAGGATGGCCAAGTTGATCGGTCAGTTTGGTTAAAAGCCGGTGAACTGGGCATGATATCCCCCACCGTTCCTGAAGAATTTGGTGGTGTGGGCGTTGATTTCCGTTATAACGCCATTGTCGACGAAGAAGTCTCCCGTCTTGGTCTTTCGGGACTAGGTTTTGCACTCCATTCTGATATTGCTGTTCCCTATATCATCCACTACGGAAGCGATGAGCAAAAACGAAAATACCTTCCAAAATTAGTGAGCGGCGAAATGATTTCAGCGATCGCCATGACTGAACCAGGAACGGGTTCCGATTTGCAGGGTGTTAAAACCAACGCTTTAAAGGATGGTGATGATTATATTTTAAATGGCTCTAAAACCTTCATCACTAATGGGCAGTTAGCGGATATCGTTATCGTCGTTGCTAAAACCAGTCCAGAACTTGGTGGCAAAGGCACAAGCCTCATTCTTCTTGAAGACGGCACTGCTGGCTTTTCCAAAGGCAAAAACCTCAAAAAAGTCGGCATGAAAGCGCAAGACACATCTGAACTCTTTTTTGATAATGTACGGATCCCTCAAACCTGCTTATTAGGCGAGGAAAACAAGGGGTTTATCTACTTAATGCAAGATTTACCACAAGAAAGACTATCGGTAGCCATCACAGGAGTTGCTGCCGCCGAGTCTATTTTGCAACAGACAATTGAATATACAAAAGATCGGAAAGCCTTTGGAAAACCAATATCCACTTTACAAAACACCCAATTCAAATTAGCAGAAATGGATACAGAGTTAACGGCAGCGCGCGTATTTATTGACCGTTGTTTAGAGTTACATATTGAAGGAAAGCTTGATGCCGTCACCGCATCAAAAGCAAAATTATTATGCAGCGATTTACAATGTCGAGTAATGGATGAATGTGTGCAGCTTCATGGAGGCTATGGCTATATGTGGGAATACCCCGTTGCGCGTGCTTGGGCAGACTCTCGTGTACAACGGATATATGCAGGTACCAATGAAATCATGAAATTAATTATTGGGCGCTCTTTAACACAATAAAAAATAGTTTAACGAGGAAAAACGTCATGTCAGAAAACATTGAAAAAAACCTTATTGACCGAGTTGCGATGGGCGATTTATTTAGGCGACGCGCTTCATCAGCCCCCCTTTCAGACGCATTAATAGAATACAGAAATGGAAAGCGTCTTTGTTTAACATACCTACAGCTCAACCAATCATTAAATAAAGTCGCCCATACATTACATTTATTGGGTGTTCAACCGGGTGACCGTGTTGCACTGGCTGGCTTAAACTCCATTGAATTTTCATTGGCAATATATGGTTGCATGAAAGGTGGTTATGTTGTCGTCCCGCTTAACCATTTACAAAGTACAAATGACCTGAGTTACACCATTGATCATTGCGAAGCCAGAGCCGTTATAGTTGAAGACTCTCTCGTTGAAAAATTCGAGGCAATAAAACCTGCTTTATCATCAGTTGATCACTGGGTTTCTATCTCTATAAACGACATTCAAAAACCAGACGGCTACTTAGATTTTCAGTCATTAATTGACAGCGCACCCGACAATGAAATCACCAACGTTAAAATAAATGATCGAGACCCGTTACAAATTTTGTACACCAGCGGCACTACTTCGAAACCTAAAGGGGTAGAAACCTCACACCTTGCATTATTCATCAATACGCTAGCCGCCGCCATTGAACTAGGTGTACAGCCTAAAATGAGTGGATCCTCGGTCATGCCCATGTTTCATTGCGCTCAACACTTAGTTACAACAACTTTAATGCACGTTGGTGGTAAGGCAATGATTTTTAGATCCTTCGATCCTAAGACATTTTTAGAGGCCATTGAAGCCGAAAAAATACAATTCATTTTCTTATTACCTTTAATGTGGAAAGCCTTATTAGATGTGCCTGAGATTGACAACTACGACTTAAGCTCTGTCTCTGTCGGCATGTACGGAATGGCACCTATGGATCAACCCAGTTTAGAACGATTGAAAGCCCGTTTTAATTGCCCTTTTGTTCTTGCATCTGGCCAAACAGAAATGACGCCATTAGCAACCGTTTTCCACGATGTATGGCCTGAAAAGAAAGGCAATTACTGGGGTGAAGGAATTTTGACAACTGACCAAGCCGTCATGAATGATGAAGGTCATTTATTACCCGACGGTGAAATTGGCGAAATTGTTTGGCGAGCGCCATCCGTTATGAACGGTTATTACAAGGACCCTGTAGCCACTGCTGAAGCATCAAAGTTTGATTGGCACCACTCAGGTGACTTAGGTTATTTTGACGAAGATCACCAACTCTTATTTGTTGACCGCAAAAAAGACATGATAAAGACCGGTGGTGAAAACGTACCCTCAGTGAAAGTTGAGCGCGTCATTATGGCGCACCCTGCTGTTGCTGCTACAACCGTTATAGGCTTACCCCACCCTCATTGGACTGAAGCGGTAACGGCCTTCGTCATATTGCGCCCAAATATGTCTCCAACAGAAGCAGACATTATTCAAAGCTGTCGATCTGAACTGGGCAGTTATGAACTACCTAAACGGGTTATTTTTCTACCAAATCTTCCTACCACCGCGACGGGTAAATTTTTAAAAACACCCTTGCGCGAAAAATATATCGAGTTATATGCAAACGACCCCGCATAATCTCAAACCCTACACAATGGAGAACAGAAATGGTTGATATTACTAAATATGGTTTTAACGCTGAAACTCAGCAAGTTTATGACATGGTTTATGGCTATTCGCGTGATGAACTTTACCCGCTATCTGGGAAGATGGATACCGACGATTGGTTTCCAGAAGAAGCTTTCCGCAAGATGGCAGATGTTGGATTATTAGGACTAACCGTACCCGAACAATATGGTGGTCCCGGCTTAGATTTATACGCCCAAGCATTTGCCTGTGAAGCAATGAGTGTTTGGAACCATACAATGGCTGGCAATTACCTCGCCAGTGACAACTTATGCGTCAATAATATTTTACGAAATGCCAACGAACACTTAAAAATGAAGTACCTGCCAGGTTTGTGCGATGGCTCAGCCATTGGAGCACTTGGTTTAACTGAACCTGGCGCTGGTTCTGATGCTTTAGGAAGCATGGCCACAACAGCTAAGCGCGAATGTGATCATTACGTGTTAAATGGTCGTAAAATGTTCATCACTAACGGTCCTGTGGCCGATGTCTTACTAGTCTACGCAAAAACGGCACCTGAGAAAGGTGCTCACGGCATATCCGCTTTTATTATAGAAAAGGACTTTCCTGGATTCTCAGTCGCTCAGAAACTGGTCAAAATGGGCTGGCGCGGTAGTGAAACCGGTGAATTAGTTTTTGATGATTGTAAAGTCCCTGTAGAAAATCTTGTTGGTGAAGAAAACACTGGTGTAGAAATTGTCATGAGTGGGCTTGATATTGAACGTGTCGTCTTGTGTTCTCACGCCATTGGTATTTCACAACGTGCATTAGATATCACCATTGAATATGCAAAGTCACGCCAACAGTTTAAAAAGCCCATCGCAGCATTCCAAATGGTGCAATCCATGATTGCTGATATGTACACAGATCTTGAGTTAATGCGCTGCCTTACTTATCAACTATTAAAAGAAATTAAGGACCTTGAACAAGGCGGCGGTGGCCGTGGTGAAATTCATATGAGATCTGCAGCAGCTGCTTTACACGCTGGCCGTGCATGTATGCGCATTTTAGACCAAGGTGTTCAAATACATGGCGGCATGGGTTTTATGTGGGAATCTGAAATTAACCGCTTATACCGCACAGGTAAAATCCTTGAAATTGGTGCCGGTACCAATGAAGTACGGAAATTAATTATCGCCGGAGAACTGCTTAAATAATGAATATGTTAAACATGACCGATTTCCTCCAGCCAACTAAATTCATTGATAGCGACTCTGAGGCAGTTAAAGCATTTGCCATTGACGTAACCCAAGGAGTAACTGGTGATATTGAAAAAGCTATCCGTTTATATTATGCAGTTCGAGATTCTATTCGTTACGACCCTTACAAGTTTTACCTTAATGAAGAAAACTTCACAGCGAGTAATACGTTGAATAGCGGTTCAAGTTACTGCATACCAAAAGCCATATTACTGGCCGCTGCTGCTCGTGCAGTTGGTATCCCAGCTCAACTTGGGTTCTCCGATGTTAAAAATCACTTAAGCACTCAAAAACTACTCGACTTAATGGAAACAGACGTCTTCATTTGGCACGGCTACACCGTTCTCTACCTTAATGAAAAATGGGTTAAAGCCACCCCTGCTTTCAATATAGAAATGTGCGAACGTTTTGATGTTAAACCCTTAGAATTTGACGGCATTAACGATTCATTTATGCACGCATTCAACAAACAAGACCAGCAACACATGGAATACCTCACTGATCATGGTACCTATTCCGATTTGCCTTACGACACACTTATCAGTGCTATCAAAAAAACTTACCCTAAATTTTGCGCAATGCTTGCACTACAGGAACATGGAAACGATTATAATTTCAATCAAGAAGAAATCTCCGTATGACCCGTTACACAACGAATTAATCCCATTTTACTAAACAACATATTCTATGCCATTACCTGACAGCACTCATCCTAGAAAACAGATTCATACACGTCAAATTACTTGCAAAGGTTTCCAACGTGACGATGGTTTATGGGATGTAGACGCCCAAATCAAAGACATTAAAACCTACCCCGTTGATAATACTTACCGCGGTTCGATAAAACCAGGTGAACCAATTCATGAAATGTGGATCCGCTTAACCGTTGATACCGACATGCTCGTTCATGATTGTATCGCCGTTACCGATCATTCGCCTTATGGTTGTTGTGGAGATATCACCCCTATTTTCAAGAATCTTGTCGGCAAGCAAATCGCCCCAGGTTGGACACGATTAGTTAAATCCTTGGTGTCTGGTGTGCAAGGCTGCACACATTTAGCCGACTTAGTTGCACCCGCCACTACAACGCTCTATCAAACAATGGCAGGAATTGCGAAGGGTAAAACGGATCTAGAAACATCAAAACCATTTTATATTGACGGATGCCATGCTTGGGTTAGTGATGGGGAACAGGTCTTAAACTTTCATCCCGAGTATTACACTGGCAAAAAGAAATAATACAAACAGCATTACGCATAAAAAAAGCTCAATTAATGAGCTTTTTTTATACCCGTTTACAAGCTAAACCCTTAAGCTGGTTTAAATAAAGAAGCTATCATCATTCCTAAACGTGCAACCAAATAGAGCAGCGACGTAACCCAAATAGCCATCATCGCCCAATAACTAGCCCTGAAAATAATATTCCACAAATCGGCACTGAAAATCATGAGATTTGGATCTTGACTGGGTAAAAACATAAATGGCGAAAGGATCATACATAACAATGAAATTTTAAATTTAGCATCAAAGTCAGTTGAGCTTAAGCGTGTTTTTGCGTACAGCCATATCGCTCCACCAACTATTATGTATAAGGGATAAAAAACACTATAAATAATCAGTCGCCCTGGAATAAGTTCATCTGCCGCTACATTAACTTGATGCCAAGCCGTGTCTTGATGAGCCAAAAATCCACCTGACACAACGACAAGGCCTGAAAACAACGAGAGCCAAATCATTAAGCTCATTATTCGCCTGATCTGCCCCATTTGATCCATCGAGGATAAAACGGGGCTTCGCAGCTTAAAATAGATAAAAACGCTTAACACACTATAAAAGATAGCAATGTAAGCAATATCCGATTCTTGCAAATTAAAAAACATAGCCTAAATTATCTTAAGCAATCACTACTAGCCAACCATACTGTATCCACCACTAACACTTAACACTTGGCCAGTTACATGGCCCGCCGTTGCGTTAGACGATAGAAAAACAACTGCATTTGCCAAATCATTTGGGCGACCTACTTTCTTCAAAGGTAGCGCCTTGGCTATCATCTCAAACTGCTCTTCTGTGAACATTGAATCTTTCTGAGTCCACATGCTGTTTTTACCTACTTCATCATCATCTTCAGGAATAGTGACACCCGGACATACCGCATTACAGCGGATCCCAAAGCGGCCATTCTCTCGCGCTAGAGATTTCATTAAACTATTAATGCCTGCTTTTAAGGCACCATAAACAGCTTCTCTCGGTTCACCTTGACGGCTCGCGTCAGAACTTAATGAAACAATAGAGCCCTTAGTTTTATTTTTAAGCATGACCTCTAATGCCGAATGAGTACAATTAAGGTTACTAATAAAATTAATTGCAATAAGTTTTTGCCACAATTCAGGTGTTGTTTGAGTAAAAAACATCAAATCATCCCAACCTACGTTATTGACTAAAGCATCAACACCGCCAAACTTATTATCCGCCGCCGCAACCATCGCTTTAACTTGATCTAAATTAGTAACATCTGTTTTAATCACTTGCACATCAGACGCACCTTTTTTAAGCGCTAATTCCGCCACTTGACTCGCTTGAACTTCATCAATATCCGCAAGAGTAATATTCGCACCCTCTTTTGCAAACCCAAGTACGATTCCACGGCCAATATTTGAACCACCGCCGGTAACAATCACTGATTTATTCTTTAATTCTAAATCCATAATATTCTCCTTATTTACATTAAATTCAATATGTTACTTTGTATTTCTAAACTACTTTACTACATAGTTTGACAACCGATTGTATAACCTCTTTTTGCGCCTCATGATGAGGCATATGACCAACGCCTTCTAACAATAAAACATCTGCTTTGTTGACAAGGTGATCCTGCAACTCCTTTAAGCTCGCTTTATAGCCATACACATCTGCTTTTCCAAATATGACGTGCGTTGGGCAGTTAACTTTTTTAATGTCACTGCTCCATGAGCAATCTTTAAACTCATCGGACAACCAAGGTTTTGCCCAGCCATAAAATAAAGCATCGGTAGCATCGCCATGAAATACTTTTAAGCGCCTAGCTAACGAACCCTTTTCGTATTGTTTAATCGCTTCTTCTATACCATCACACACTAGCTTATCAACAACCAATGGTGGCGATATTGCACAAATACCTAATACTTGATTATTTAAAAAAGATGCAGCGATTAATGCCATTGCTCCACCGTCACTATGGCCAACCAGTATGACCTTTTCTAACTCCAAGGCCTTTAACACTTCTGGAAGCACCTTTTCAGCTTCATGGTGCCGATAATCACGCTCACGAAATTCTGTTAACTGCCCCGATTTTCCATGGCCAAATCGTTCATAAACTACAACGGCTAAACCTGTTGAAGCTGCCAACTCAACCGGAAAATTTTTCCACATTTCTATGCAATCCAAGCCGCCATGCAAAAGCACGATAACCGGTTTATTAGGCGTTACATCTCCAATGATCTGTGCTCTTAGCGTGTACGAGTCGACCGCTAAGGAAACCTCTTTTATATTTAAGATACTAATGACCTAAGCCATGAAAATAACCAGTCCCCAGTCGAGAACATGGTCATTTTTTCCTGGTTTAGGTGCGTTATCGCCCCTATCAGCCCAAACATTAATTTGTAAATCGACTAAGCCACCACCTGATGCCAATGGAGTCTTTTTCAGCACGGTAATTTCGCTACGTAAAATATCATCTTCGAATACTGGGGCAACGTGATTACAGTGCCGCCAAGCCAATATCGACAAGGTATTAGGTAACGCTCTTAACAGCTGAGCTGCCGCAATCGAAATGGTATGACCACCATATACTAACCGCTTACCGTAAACACTGGCACCTGCGTCGGTATGCGTCATTGCCAAATTGAGTGTTATACGCGTCAATTCAGGTGCAGAAGTAACTGTATCCCTTGCTTTTATTTTAAATAAAACATCGGTGTCTACTTGCTCAAAGTGAATACCGTTAAAGCGTTTTCGGAACGCATCCAAATCCCACGTTGTTGGTACTGCATTTATAAGGGCTTCAGTTGATATTTCTGATGGAATGACATCCAGATCGTCGGCGTGTCCCGTCTGAACTTTTGGGTCTCTACATGGCACCATTGGGCAACGCCAAAAACGCAAAATTTCTTCACCTTTTTGATTAGTTGTGGTTATTTCTAACCCAACCATCCCCGTTGATGGACGACCGCCTTTGGCTTTATTCTGGCGTAATGCAACGATTTGAGTCGTCGTACTTAATGTGTCGCCGATATAAACCGGTTTTTTAAGAACCAAGCCCCTATAAAACAAATTACCCATTACATTTTGCGTGGCATACGTCGTTTGTCCGATGCCGAAACCCATTGCCATAATGCCATTTGCTATTGGACGATCTGACCCTGTTACCTCATGCGTCAAATGATGATCTAACGGTAACCTAGAACGATCACCAAACAACATCTGGTGCATGGTAGCGTGACCATCTGTTAGTGTAATAGAGGGCGCTTCTTCTAAAAACTCACCTACGGTAAAATCTTCAAAATAAGGTCCATCAATTAAAATCTCTTTCATTTGTTAACTCTCTTGTTATTGTGCAGATTGATAGCGCATTAAAATACTTTGCTGAGCTCGAATAACTGGCAAATCAATCATTTTATTTTGAAATGTAAACACGCCATGCCCTTCTTGTTGTGCCACATCCCAGGCCGCTAAAATAGCCTTCGCCTTTTCTACTTCCTCAAGCGTTGGGGTATACACATCATTCACGATACTGACTTGATTAGGGTGTATACATAATTTGCCGGCGTACCCTAATTTTAAACCTGCTAAAGTGTCCTCACGTATCATCTTTTCATCAGAAACATCTAAACAAACATTATCAATGGGTGATGCCCCAAATGCCCTTGCGGCTAACGCAACCTGACAACGTGAATGGTAGATAACTCCATCACTGGCATCGGCTTCATTAAGCGCCATATCTGCCGCAAAATCAACATGACCAAAACAAACTGAATCCTGTTCCGTTAACGCGTTTGAGATAACTGGTCCAGCCAACACACCTTTTGCCGTTTCGATAATCACGAATAGTGGGATATCTGTTGAATTAAAAAANGATTTCGTTGTTAGAACATCANCGGCAGATTCACATTTTGGCAACATGATGGCGCTACCGCCTGCCCCAACAATTGCTTTCATATCACCTTCAAACCAAGGAGTTCCAATCCCATTTACCCTTACGATGATTTGCTTAGAGCTAAACTCAGGTAACTTGAGCGCATCAACAACTCGTTCTCTAGCACTGATTTTCTCACTGGGAGATACGGCATCTTCAAGATCAAAAACAATCGCATCTGCCGGAATATTTGCTGCTTTATCAATACGTTTTTGAACCGAACCCGGTACAAATAATATGGAACGACAAAGTTGTATGTTATTAGTCATATCGTATAAATTTTATTAGTATGAACGGGGTAGCCCGAGGCTCTTTTCAGCAATATAGTTTAATAGCATTTCACGATTAATGGGCGCTGTTTTTAGTAAGCGAACAACTGAATACATATCGTACAAGCCATAATCATCAGTAAACCCGTTACCTCCAAAACATTGAAGCGCTGAATCGACCGCTTTTATACCGGCATCGGCTGCGGCAATTTTTGCCATGCTGGACGCCTCACCTGCTGATTTTTTATTATCAAATAACCAAGCAGCCTGTTTTGTCATTAGTGAGGCCAGTTCAATTTGAGTTTTACCTTCTGCTAATGGATGCTGTAATCCTTGATAAGCACCAATTGGCCCTTTAAATACAACACGTTCCGAGGCATATTCAGCTGCCCTGTTTAATGCTAGTCGACCAATACCTGTACACATAGCGGAGACAACAATTCGCTCTGGGTTTAATGATTCAAATAAAATATCAAAGCCTTTATCAATCGTTCCAATCACATCATCTTCAGTTAATTCGATATCATCAAAGAATAATTGGAACTGACGTTCTGGTAAGACCACACCCATTTCGAGCGGCGTCATGCTCATGCCTTTTGCTTTCATATCCACAATAAACAGAGTAAAACCTTCGGTCTTGCTCGCCACCTCTGTATGCGCTTGAGTGCGGGCAACCACTAATGCATAATCTGACTCATCAGCACTGGTAATAAAGGTTTTTTGACCGTTTAAGTAATAGCGATCACCTTTTTTCTTTGCAATCGTATTAATCTTAATCGTGTTCGTACCGGCTGTAGGTTCAGTAATAGCAAAACAAAATAGCGTTTTACCCGCACACGCATCGGGTAAATAGCGTTTTTTCATCGCCTCACTACCGTGATCAGCAATCATTGGGAGCGTCATTGTAGACCCAACCACCATAGACAATAGTGGTATTCCATTATTAGCCATACCTTCCATTAGTAATGCCATTTCTGTCATACCTAAACCTGCACCGCCATATTCTTCCGGCACCATCAAGCCCATAAACCCATCTTCACTGACTTGATCCCATAACTCTCGCGGAAACTCGTTTTTACGGGCTTTCTCTAACCAATACTTTTGGTCATATTTTTTTGCAACCTGATCGCCATACTCATAGATCATCCGTTGCTCGTCATTTAATTCAAAATTCATAATCTTTCTCTTTATAATTAGTTACAAGAACACTATGACTAGCGACCCTTCCATTGCGGTTTTCTTTTTTCAGCAAAAGACAGCGGTCCTTCAATACCATCCTCACTCGCATAAACCACTTCATGTAGGCGTTGGGCCTCTTTAATTCCATCATTACACCCAAGGCTCATTGCACTTAATATACTGGCCTTTGCTGCTACCACAGATAGTGGTGCGTTATCTCTTATGATATTTGCTAAGCGATAGGCTTGCTGCCTTACTTGGTCGGGCGTTTCTTCGAGGTAATTTATAAAACCCACGTCATAAAAACGTTGAATTGGCAGTTGTTCACCCGTTAAAACCAGTTCCATAATAAGCGGTTGGGGCAACATTCCAAGCAAAGGAACAGCCCATGGTGAACCACGGCCAATTTTAGCTTCTGTAATTCCTACCCGTGTATTCACTAGGCCAACACGTAAATCTGAATTTAGCGACAACAACATTCCACCGGCCATTAAATGCCCCGTCATGGCCGCAATAATCGGTTTTTTACAATCACGCATGCGTTGATGAAATGGGTCTTTCAATTTAGAAAGAACATCCTCCCCAGTCAGTTTTTTAATTTCTGCCGCTTCCTTTAAATCCATCCCCGCACAAAAGACTCCGCAATCGGATGATGTAAGCACAACAACCTTGACCTCATCATTGCTGTCAACTTCTTCCCATGCATCCGCTAATTTATTAACCAAACTTGTCGATAGTGCATTTTTTCTTTCCGGTCGATTTAACGTAATTGTCGCCACGCCCTCATCAAATTGATACATTAATTCATCTGGAGTTTCCACTGTCGCCTCTTTCTTTTATTTATTCTATAATTGCTTAATAATTTACCAAACAAGCGTTAGTTTGTAAAGTTGTTGTGTATAGCGAATCACGGCTGGTAAACTGACTCTTAAATAGTCTAACCTTAGTAAAGGAACACCATGACAGACCACTTATTTTCACCCATTAAACTAGGCTCCTTAAGCTTACCAAATCGTATCATTATGGGCTCAATGCACACCGGTCTCGACCATAGCGAAGACCCCTTTGGTAGATTGGCTGCTTTTTACAAAGAACGTGCAGACGGTGGCGTTTCCCTCATTGTTACAGGTGGAGTTTCGCCAAATGAACAAGGGTTAATCAGTCCGGGCGCAATGACACTTACAAATTCAGAACAAGTGCCTGATTATAAAATTATTACCGATGCAGTCCATCAATCAGGTAGTAACATCATTTTGCAAATTCTTCATGCCGGCCGATATGCAAAGCAGGAAAATCTGGTCGCTCCAAGTGCCATCCGCTCACCCATTAATAAATTCGAGCCCAAAGAAATGTCTGAACAAGACATTCTAAGCGCCATTGAAGATTTCGTAAATTGCGCTTCTCTCGCACAAAAAGCAGGTTTTGATGGCATTGAACTACTGGGGTCAGAAGGCTATTGCCTGAATGAATTTACCGCCTTACGTACTAATCATCGTACAGATCGATGGGGAGGCAGCCTTGAAAACCGTACCCGATTCCCATTAGAAATAGTTCGTGCCATACGCCAAAAATTAGGTTCTGAATTTTTTATTCAATACCGTATGTCTGTGCTTGAACTCGTTGAAGGTGGTTGGAACATTGAAGAAGCTCAACAATTTGCCAGGTTATTAGAATCCACCGGTGTCGATCTCATCAACACTGGGATTGGCTGGCATGAAGCATCAATACCCACTATCGCTATGCAGGTTCCAAGAGCTGCATTTAGCTGGGCCACGCGAAAAATCAAACAAGTCGTCAACATCCCTGTCGCTGCTGCTAATAGAATTAACACGGTTGAGGTAGCAGACAACATTGTCAAACAAGGTGATGCCGATATGGTGTACTTGTCTAGACCCTTTCTAGCCGACTCTGATTTTGTCATTAAAGCTCAACAGCAACAAACTGACGAGATTAATACCTGTATCGCCTGCAACCAATCTTGCTTAGATAATTTATTTAATTTTAAAACTGTCAGCTGTTTGGTGAACCCTCGTGCCTGTCATGAAACACTGATGCCTAAATTAGCACTCACCCCTTCTCCACAAAATATTGCGGTTATCGGTGCTGGGGCAGCCGGCCTGTCTTTTGCTGTTGAGGCTAAAAAGCTTGGTCACAACATTACACTGTACGACACATCTCCTGAAATTGGCGGGCAGCTAGCTTACGCGCGTAAGGTGCCGGGTAAAGAGGAGTTTGATGAATTACTTCGGTATTTCAAAGTCATGCTTGAAAAATATGAAGTTAACACTCAGCTTAATACTGCGGTCACCTTAAAACAGTTAAAATCTGCACAATACGATTCAATCGTACTAGCATCTGGTATTAAACCACGTCGACTCAACATTCCTGGTATTGACGGCCCTAATGTCTTTACTTACGAAGAGGCNTTTCAAACACCTGAGAAAATAGGTCAAACNGTTCTCATTATTGGTGCTGGTGGAATTGGTTATGACATGGCCGAATTTTTAACGCATAAAGATGATGGCATGGAGCCGATTGATTCATTCAATAAAAGCTGGGGTATTGACCCAACAGGTCTTCAACCTGGCGCATTAAATTCTTCAGTAAAACCAACACTAAAAAGTAGTCGAAATGTTACGCTTCTACAACGTAAGGCAGGAAAATTTGGTCGTTCACTTGGAAAAACAACTGGCTGGATTCATCAAGCAGAATTAAAAAAGCGTGGTGTTAATTTACTGGGTGATCTTGACTATATGAAAATTGATGACGCAGGCTTACACATAGAAAAAGAAGGGGCCACTCAGCTATTACAGGCTGATAGTATTGTTATTTGCGCTGGGCAAGAATCACGTGATGAATTAGCTGAAGCACTGAGCGAAATATCCCCACATGTGTACAAAATTGGTGGCGCTAACGAAGCACGCGAACTTGATGCAGCACAAGCCATTAGCGATGGCGTTAAGCTCGCTTACACACTAAATACTTAATAATATATAAAGGAGAATTCATGTTAGATGCTTACATTTATGATGGCGCAAGAACTGCTTTTGGCAAATATTGCAGTTCACTTGCTCACGTTCGACCCGATGACTTAGCCGCTACTGTTATTAAGGCGCTGGTTGAACGAAACAATATCGATCCATTATTGATTGATGATGTTATTTTAGGGTGCGCTTGCCAATCTGGTGAAGATAGCCGAAACGTAGCACGATATGCCACTTTAGCCGCGGGCTTACCCGTTGAGGTTAGCGGGCAAACAGTCAATAGACTTTGTGGAAGTAGCCTAGCGGCCATTATTGATGCTGCTCGCGCTATTACCTGTGAAGAAGGAAGTTTGTTTATAGCTGGTGGCGTCGAGAGTATGACTCGCGCACCGTTAACCTTTAACAAAAGCAACACGGCATTTAGTAAAGACATTACAGTTTACGACAGCGCTATTGGTGTTCGTTTCCCAAACCCAACTATTGGTAAATTATATGGCCACGAGGCAATGCCAGAAACAGCCGATAACGTTGCTAAAGCGGTTGATATAAGTCGTGAGCAATGTGATATTTTCGCTTTTAACTCGCAACAAAAATGGGCTAATGCTACAAATAATGGATACTTCGAAGAAGAAATTGTCCCGGTTAATATTCCACAAAAACGTGGCAAGCCCGATATTGTTGTTGATAAAGATGAGCACCCAAGAGCCAGTGCAACATTAGATAAAATGTCCACCATGCGCCCACTTTATGAAGACGGCGTTGTCACCGCTGCTAATGCTTCAGGTATCAATGATGGTGCAGCAGCAGTTGTAGTTGGCTCTCGTGATTTTGGCGAGCAACATCAGCTAAAACCTATTGCCCGTATTTTAGGGGGTGCATCAGCCGGTATTGAACCCTCATTAATGGGCCTTGGACCAGTGGCTGCTTGTCAAAAATTATTGGGGCGACTTGGATTAAGTGTTGATCAGATGGATGTTATTGAAGTGAACGAAGCGTTTGCTTCACAAGTTCTTGGTGGCTTAAAACAACTGGGTATTGCTGAAGATGACCCACGTGTAAACCCAAATGGTGGTGCCATTTCTGTTGGTCACCCGCTAGGCGCTTCGGGTGCAAGGCTTGCACTAACCGCCAGCCGTCAACTACAACGAACAAATGGTCGATACGCCCTTATTACTATGTGTATTGGTGTTGGCCAAGGAATCGCTATGGTCATCGAGCGTAGCTGATTCAATCACTTTAATACAAAGTAATAATAACTATTTAAATAACACATGAGGGGGTGCCTATCCACAAGATGGGCACCCAATTGTAACGCTTTTATCGTCCCTGGGTTAATCACACTAGAGTTCTTGAAAATCAGTATTAAACAACCTTTTCTCTATCGCTTCTCTTGAATAAAAGTCGCAATTGAATCTATCGCCCACTGGCAACTTGGAAGGATACCGTATACGCACATAAACCCATGCGTCTCACCTTCTGCTTCAATATATTGCACATCCACACCTGCCGCTTCGAGCTTATTAGCATAATGCTTACCATCATCACGTAGTACATCATGCTGTGCAGTTATAATGAGCGAAGGTGGAAGCTTAGCTAAATTTTTAGACAAAACAGGTGCCATCTCTGGATCACTACGATTTGATGTTTTACCAACATAATGATTCCAAAACCACACCATGTCTTTCCTGGTTAAAAGTAATTGGTTTTCTTCATCTAATGATGATGGCGTATCTAAATCTGTACCAGTCGCAGGGTAAATGAGTGCCTGCATAGCAATTTGAGGGCCTTTTTCTGTAGCACGTTGCGCCACAATGGCAGCTAAATTTCCACCCGCACTATCACCCGAAACGATAAGAGGCAAACCTTCACCATTAAACTTATCACGATTATCATCAACCCATAATAAGGCATCCCAACTATCGTTCACGGGTATTGGGTACGGATTTTCCGGCGCTAACCTATAGTCCACTAGCACAACAATTGATGAAGCAGTTACCGCTAGTTGACGAGCGACAGTTTCATAGCCTTCTATAGACCCACACACCCAACCACCACCATGGTAGTAAACGATAATAGACTTGGGCTTTNTTTCAGGATCAACAATACGAAGCGTAAGGCCTGACTCAGGTATGACATGATCATTTATGCTGACATTTTCTGCCCCATTTGGGCCTTGTGACATCAGCATATTGATTGCCTCTCTGGCTTCATCTGGCGTTCCTTCGTNAAATGCTTTGACATCAGCTTCAGCCAAAACACCTAAAAAATTTAATGTACTTTCATTCAGTGCCATATTTCCTGTCTCCAATTAACACATTAATGCCATTTATTTAGTAAATTTATAACCCTTATAGCCATCATCAGCGATGTCTGTAATCACCTGTTTATATGCAGGTCCACCAGCAACATAAACCATAAAAGCGCGAGGCTTGCCTGGAATATTAGCCCCCATATACCAAGATTTTGCTTTAGGAAATAAGGTCATTTCTGCAACTTCTCGTGTATGGTCAATCCAGTTATCTTCATGAGGTAAATCAACCTCTGCTTCCAATAGGTTTTGCGCGTTCATATGTTTAATACAACCAGCAATCCAGTCACAATGCATTTCAATGGCAAGTGGCATATTAAAAAGCACCGAAGGACTTTGAGGCCCAGTAATAGTGAACATATTTGGGAAACCGTGTACTGACAAACCTAAATAAGTACGGGGACCATCTGCCCAATATTCTTCTAGAGTTATACCATTACGACCAGTAATACCCATTTTAAATAATGAGCCGGTGAAGGCATCAAAGCCCGTGGCATAAATTAAAATATCAAACTCATAACTACTTTTAGTTGTCTTGAGGCCTTGCGCTGTTATCTCCTTTATTGGCTCGCTTTTAATATCAACCAAGGTCACATTGCCACGGTTAAACGCCTCGTAGTAATTTGTTTCACAGGGCTGACGCTTAATACCAAATAATTGCTCCTCTTCAGGACAAAGTAATTCTGCTAGTTTTGGATCATTTACACGTTCACGAATTTTAGAACGAAGGAAGTCAGCTACGGTTTTATTAGCATCCTCATTAACAAGAATATCTTCATAGCTACCCAACCAAACATTAAACCCTCCCGTCTCCCAGCATTTTTGATAATGAGCCTCACGCTCATCGGGTGAGTCTGCCAACGCTGATGGCCTAAGTTGTTTATACGGCATCCCTCCAAAAGCTTTCTGCTCGTCATCTCTTAGTTGCTGATAATTAGCCTTAATTTCACGTTCATTTGCTTTAGTCATTTCGCCATTACATAACGGACTCGTATAGTTTGCCGTACGCTGAAAAACATACAGCTCTTCACACTCTTCCGCTATAACAGGAATAGCCTGAATAGCTGTTGCACCTGTACCAATAATACCGACTTTTTTACCTTTAAAATCGACGCCATTAGAAGGCCAACGGCTCGTGATATATTCATCTCCGTTAAAATCATTCTGNCCCTGTATAGGCGGAATATTTGCGGACGACAATGTTCCCACTGCTGGAATAAAATATTGAGCGCTATACCTCTCACCCGCCTCTGTTTTAATAGCCCAACGTTTTTCCTGCTCATCAAAAACTGCAGACTGTACTTTAGTATTAAATTGTATATCAGGCTTTAATTTAAAACGTTCGGCAACGTGCTCAAGGTATCTAAGTATTTCGGCTTGGCCAGCATATTTCTCTGACCAGCTCCACTCTTGTTGCAACTCATCAGAAAATGAAAAAGCATATTCGTGACTTGCAATATCACAACGTGCTCCAGGGTACCTATTCCAGTACCATGTACCACCAACATCACTCGCATGTTCAAGAACAACTGTATTTAGCTGCTGTTGATTTCGTAGCAAATACAGCATATATAAACCTGCAAAGCCAGCACCAACAATAAGTACATCCACCTCTTTAATCTTAGTCATCAAGTTCCCTTTTTATTTATTGTCCATTCCGCCTTATACAACGAGTTTAAAACCCTCATAACCATCATTTGCAATGTCAAAAATTAGCTCTCTATAAGCACCACAGCCTCCCACATACACCATAAAAACTCTCGGTTTTCCTGGAATATTAGCACCCATATACCAAGAGTCAGCTTGCGGAAATAAGGTAGTATCAGCTAGTTCTAAGGTNTCTTTTATCCACTTCTCTTCATATCCTAAATCTGCTTCAATTTCAGTCACATTTTGTTTATTCATTTGTTCAATGCAAGCGGCTATCCATTCGCAATGACATTCAATTGAAACTGGCATATTTGACAATACAGATGGGCTTTGTGGTCCTGTTACAGTAAACATATTTGGAAACCCATGAACGGTTAGACCAAGATAAGTTCGAGGCCCAGCCGACCAACAATCTTGCAAACTAAGTCCATTGCGCCCTACGATACCCATTTTGTATAAAGACCCAGTAAACGCATCAAAACCAGTGGCGTAAATTAAAACATCAAACTCATAGCTTTCATTATCAATCACTAAGCCTTGCTCATTTAATTCTTTAATCGGTGCCGTTTTGATATCGACTAGGTTCACATTGTCTCGATTAAATGTCTCAAAATAATTTGTTTCGCAAGGTTGCCGCTTTATGCCATACAGTTGATCTTCCGATGGGCAGAGTAAATCGGCGACCTCCGAGTCATCAACACGTTCACGAATTTTCTTACGAAAAAAATCTGCAGCCGTTTTATTCGCCTCTTTGTTGAATAAAATATCTTCATAACTCGCCATCCAAATTCCAAATCCTTTTGTATCCCAAAGCCGTTGATAATGTCTATCTCGCTCTTCTGGAGAGTCAGCCAAAGCAGATGGCCGTACACCTTCAAAAGACATACCGGCGAAGGAATTTCTTTCCACCTCTCGACGCTCACTATAATTAGCCTTTATTTCATTTTCTTCTTCAGGCGTCATTGGGGCATTGTGCAAAGGCGATGTGTAGTTAGCGGTTCGTTGAAATACTGTTAGATGCTCGCACTCTTCAGCGACCACTGGAATAACCTGAATGGCCGTTGCGCCAGTGCCAATTATTCCAACTTTTTTCCCTTTGAGATCAACGCCTTCAGCAGGCCATTTTCCAGTTACGTAGACATCACCTTTATATCTATCTTGCCCCTTTATCGATGGAATACTGGCAGACGATAGTGTTCCAGTTGCTGGAATAAAATACTGCGCACTAAATTTCTGGCCATCTTGAGTTTCTATACTCCAGTGTTTCTCAACTTCATCATAAACAGCTGAGTTAACCGTCGTATTAAGCTGTATATTTTTATTTAAGTCGAATCGCTCTGCAACGTGTTCAAGGTATTGAAGTATTTCAGTTTGGGCGGCAAATTTTTCTGACCATTGCCATTCTTGTTGTAGCTCATCCGAAAAAGAGAAGGAGTATTCGTGACTTGCAACATCACAACGAGCACCAGGATACCTATTCCAATACCAAGTACCACCAACACCCCCAGCTAAATCCAGTACAACAACGTTTAAATCCTGCTTATCACGCAGTAAGTGCAACAGATATAAACCTGCAAANCCCGCACCTACGATAACCGCATCAACTCTCTTTACTTCGCCCATTAACGCATCCTTTTAGTTAATTCTGCACTCTGAATAAACCTATACCCAATCTGGCAGCCTATGGATTTACTTACTGAGAAATTTTATTGGAGTCATTAATAAAAGATAAATATGATGGACCCCAATTCATTACCGACTTATCCCTCATCTAAAATATCTATTCCCTTTTCTGTAAAGACCAATAATTTGCTGTCAGTTATCGCACGAGCATCATGAATATCACCAATGCCGGCAAATAAATAATCCCCTGTCTTAACCGTAACATCACCCAACTTAACTTCTCCAGATAAAACGTATGCCTGCTCCCAACCTAGGTGTGCGTGTTTTGGAAAATAAGCATCGGCAGATAAGCAAACTATAGACGTACCACCACCCGTACCATTATCCCAAAGATTACATAAACTAATACCTTCTATACCAGACTCTATGTAGTCCATTTTTTTAGCTAAAGTTACAAACATATCGTCTCCGTTGTTAAATAATTTTCATGATGTTTATTTGTACTGTAGCGCCACCTTGCCAACCTTTTCTCTTGAAATAATGGTTTTCATAATTTGCGCAGTACCATCACCAATTTGCAGCCCCATCACATCCAACATTCTTTGTTGATGCGGCAAATCTGTTGTGTAGCCGTAATGACCGCTAAGCAGCAAACAATTCTGTATGATTTCTGTCGCGTATTTTGGCCCCATCCATTTCAATACAGCCGCTTCTTTTGTGTGCTTATGACCACCATCTCGTAATCTAAGTGTTTGATAAGCCAGTGCACGTAATGCTTCCAACATACTTTCATGCTCAGCTAACGGAAATGAAACCCCTTGGAATTTCACCAATGGAGTACCAAATGCTTCACGCTCTTGTACGTACTGCCATGTTTCATCAACAGAAACCTGAGCTGTGCCAACGCACTCAAGAGCAATCAACACGCGACTCAGATCAAAGCCAACCATGATTTTAGTAAAACCTTCATTTTCATTACCCAATAAGGCAGAGGCTGGTATTTCAACGTTATCAAAAAACACTGAACCACGACCCACTGGTTTAGTGCCAATATCATCAAATTCAGTTCTACTAATACCCGGTAAGGTTAAATCAACTAGAAAGGCTGATACACCATAAGGACCAGATTCAACAGTCCCAGTACGTGCAAACATAAGAACATTATCAGCCTGCGTCGCATAACTCATGGATGTTTTTTCGCCATTTAAAATGTAACCTGTATCNGTACGCTCAGCTTTTAAAATCAAATTACCAGCATCTGANCCACCACGNGGTTCTGTTAAACCCAAGGCCGAAATCAAATCACCTGAAGCCATTTTAGGTAAAACATCATGTTTCATTTCTTCTGAGCCAAAACGCATAATGACATCACTCATTAACGGGTTTGTCATGTTCAAATAACTAAGGTTAAAGTCACCGTAAGCAATCGCTTCACAGATCAAACCATTCACAAAGCTGTTCGAACCAATGCCACCAAACTCCTCAGGAATATTAGGAGCTAATAAGCCAAGTTCACCCATTTCTTTGATCAGCCCACGGTCTAACGTAGACTCGCTGTCAATAGCACGTTCACGATAACCTTCGTATAGCCTTTCATTAGCGAAACGTTGCGCCATTTCTTGGATCATTCTTTCTTCATCTGTCAATAATGCTGGATTCATAATTTGTCCTTTATTTAAAGCTTTTCAGCCATTTCTCGTAATTTAAATTTTTGGATTTTCCCACTAGCCGTTCTTGGCATAGCTGGTAATATTTCTAAGTATTCAGGCCAATAGTTTTTACTGAGCCCTTCAGCCGATAAATAATCTTTTATTTGTTGCAAATCAATCTCAGTATTTTGTTTCAACGTAATAAAACAGCAGGCCCTTTCGCCTAAGCGTTCATCGGGTTTTGCAACCACTGCCGAGTCTTGTAAGTGCGGATGCCTATACAACGCATTCTCCACGGTTGCTACCGGAATATTTTCGCCACCACGGATAATAATATCTTTTGATCGCCCCGTAATTCGAATGTATTTTTGATGAACAATTTTCGCTAAATCACCTGTCTCAAACCACCCATCCGTATCAGTATCGTAGGCTTCCGGTCGTTTTAAATACCCAACAAAATTACCCGGCCCTCGTGTTTGTAGACGCCCTTCCTCACCATTTTGTATTGGCTGACCCTTTGAATTGACCACACGAACCTCTGTTCCATCGTATGGATACCCGTCCGTTTCAAATACTTTCTCTTCAGTGTCTGTCAGTAAGGTTGTCGTAACGGCCGACATTTCTGTCATACCCCACACGGTGATCAAATTCACATTTAAACGCTTCGAAGCACTACGCCCAATTGCAGGGGGTACGGGTGCCCCACCACAAACAAACACCCTAAAAGTGTCATGGTTGCACGAAGCTAAGGCATCAGATTCACTTAAATCTGCTAAAAATGGTGTCGCCCCCATAGTAAAGGCGACCTGTTCATCCTGAATGATTTTCCAAGCGATAGAAGCATCCCATTGATCTAACAAAACTGTCGTCATTCCAAGCATTATTGGCATACTAATACCAAACATTAGTCCCGTCATATGAGCTGTCGGAGAGCCCATAAAAACGGTTTCATTGTCTGTTAGTTGTAGGCGTGAAATGAATTGTCGAGCTGAATATTCATGCGTATTAGAGGTATGCATGACACCTTTAGGCGAGCCTGTTGTACCCGATGTGTACATCAGCAAGAACACATCATTGGGTTCTAATCTATTCGCATCAAACTGATCTCGATCAGCCCTACTTACTTCATCAGCCATGAATGGGGCAAGCCCTTGCTCACCCAAAATACACACCTGTTCTAAACTGGGCAAATTCCCACAGAGCTGCTCTATCATTTCAGCGTGGTTAAACCCTCTAAATGTGGAGGGAGCAAATATCACTTTAGATTCAGCAAAACCCATCATATACGTTAATTCACTTTCTCTAAAAATGGGCATTAAAGGGTTGCTTATTGCACCAATTCGCATACATGCCAAATAAACCACAACAAATTCCCACCAATTGGGTAATTGGAAGGAAACCACGTCCCCTTTGCCAACCCCTTTGTGTAGTAATCCTGCTGCTAGACGATCGGATAAAACTAGTAGTTCCTTATATGTTTTTGACTGTTTGTTATCTTCCTCTTTGCAATAACCAATAACAGCAGGCTTATCACCATGTTTGGCTACTGCCTCATCAAAGAACTCCAATAACGTTTTATTCCGCCAATGGTTAGTATCAAGCATTGCTTGAGTACGTTCACTTGATAAAATCGGGTCAACAATAGACATCACTTCTCCTTTAATTATTTAGTAAGCCAATAGGCACGTTAACTGGCATCGTTAAAATTTGTTGCGCATAGGTTTTCCCCTGCACATCAACATTCATTGAACTCACACCTCCACCACCTAGTGCATCGTGTAAGAAAAAGTTAAAAGCATCGGTACCGGGTAAATAGAAACGCTCAACATGGCCATTTAAAACATGTGAAAACCATTCAGCAACTGCTTCTTCCGTCAGCGCTTGAGTGATATGCGTCATATATTCAGGGCGTCTTGCAATTACACCAATATTGGCGAAACGCCCTTTATCACCACTTCGTGCCACCGCTAATTTAAGCAAGGGAACTTCTATCATTTCCCCATCATTTGTTGCACTAACTGGATCACTTACTCGATTAATTTGTTTAACATCAAACGGTTTTCCAGTAACTTTTGGGTAATCTAATTGAGCGCCATCTACTTCAACGACTGCAGTAGCTTGGCTTTTGTCTAATAAAAATGAGTACAAACTAATCACAGGTGAAACCTTTGGCCGGCCTGCTTCTCCAGCCGCACAACGTCCCCCTGTCATATTCAAAATAACACCCATGACTTCCCTTGAGAATAACGCAACTGCTTCACGTTTATCATGATGAACCGCCATTCTTAACACAATTTCTTGTATACCTTCTGGGGGTTCAAAATGTTCTTTATTCCATAGAGCATTAGCGCCTAAATAATTAATCGAATATTGCTTGAAGTCCGCATAATCCATTTTCGCCAATAAGCCTTTACAACGCACTAAAATAGCCTCAGCTGTTAACTGGGCTTTCTGTAATATATCGAAGCCCGTTAGTAATTGCGTATAAACTGCACGATAACCATCTAAGTGTGTTGCAGAGACTTTATATTGATCGGTTGGAGAATAACCAATACCACCAGTCACCATTACACGATTAACACCTTCCTCTGTTAATTTAACCTGAGAAAAATCGCAAACAACATCAGGCAAAAAGTACGCTTGAGGATCACCAATTTCATAGATCATTTGTTCAGCAACTGTTAACTTTGAAACCAAACCTCCCGTTCCAGCCGCTTTTGTAATGACAAAATCCCCACTGTCATCACATTCAACAATGGGGTAACCCATGTCAGCCCAACCATCACAACTATCTTGCCAATCAGTAAAGTTACCACCCGTTACTTGACAACCACATTCGATTAAATGCCCAGCTAGAGAACCCATAGATAGTTTATCTAAATCATCGACAGACCATTTATACTCATGGATCAACACACCCAAGGTAGTAGCTGAATCGACAACCCGCCCTGTTATAACAATATCAGCACCGGCATTTAACGCGGCAGCTATTGGAAAAGCACCTAAATAGGCATTAATACTGGCTAATTTAGCTGGAAATGCTGCGCCTGTTTCCATCTCCGTCACACCGGCTGCACGTAATTCATCTTCTCTTGGCAATAAGTTGTCACCACTTACCACGCCTACTTTTAGCTGTATCCCTTGCTCATCTAAAATAACTTGAATAGCATCTTTACATGCAGCCAAATTAACACCACCTGCATTGGCAACGACCTTAACACCACGCTCGGCAATACCTTTTAAATTCGGTTTCAATATTTGTTGTACGAAGTCCGTTGCGTAACCCAGTTGATCAGATTTTGACTTAGCATTAGCCAACAACGACATGGTCACCTCAGCTAAATAATCGTAAACCAAATAATCAACTTCACCTTTATTCAGCAACTGTTCTGTTGCATAAGCGCTATCGCCCCAATAACCTGAGGCACCTCCAATTTTAATTTTTTTCATTTTCACACCCTCCTATTCATTCGCACTGACATCTATCAGCGGAACACCAACATCAACCTGTTGGTCGACTTTCACATAAACCTCAGCGACGATGCCTGCTTGTTGTGCTGTTAACTCTTGAAACATCTTCATTGACTCAAGCACAACCATCAGGTCTCCCTTATTAACCTTGTCACCGGCATTAACTTTTACATCAGCAATTCGCCCACTCATGGGTGCTGTTAAATTTGCACCGAGCTCTTCTTCAGCTTGTTTTTCTGAAAATGATAATTTTTCAAACATCGCAACTTCTGAACGGTTATCAATATAGATATGTTGATGTTTATCCAGCGCAACATTAGCACCTGAGTGAACTCCATTAATTTGCAGTGATAAATGANCAGCAGATTCAGCTAAAATAATGACTTTCTGTGTTTCAATATTGTCATTCTCAACACGGTACGTTTCCCCTTCTTGCGAAACAACGAAGTCGTGTTGCTGGTCTTGAAACTTCAGCCTAACAGGCCAACTAAGAGTGCCTGTACTTCGCCAACCCGTTGCTCCATTTGTACGTGATAATAAAATCGCTGCAACCGCCCACATTGAGTCAATAGGGCTATATCTATCTTGTTTTTCTTTTTCAGGTAAATAATTTTCTTCAATATGGCGTGTTGTTGCATTACCCTTTGCAAACGTTGAGTCATCAAGTAAGCCAAGCAGAAATTGCTTATTACTCGACAAACCCAACAATACCGTGTCTTTTAGTGCTCTCCTTAAGCGCCTAATTGCCTCGTCACGCGTCCCACCATAGGCAATTAGTTTTGCAAGCATCGAATCATAATAAGGGGTAATCATCTGCCCATTGACGATGCCGTTATCTATACGAATACCTTTTCCGCTGGGTGTTTTCCAGTTTCGCACTAATCCCGTCTGAGGAATAAAACCACCTTCACAATCTTCTGCGTATAAACGAACTTCTATCGCATGTCCTTTAAGTTGAATATCAGTTTGGCTAAGTGGTAAATTTTCGCCTGCTGCAACACGCAATTGCCACTCAACAAGATCCAAGCCGGTAATTAATTCCGTAACCGGATGCTCCACTTGCAAGCGGGTATTCATTTCTAAAAAATAAAAGGCATGATCTTTCGCAACTAAAAACTCAACCGTACCCGCACCGACGTAATTTACCGCTTTCGCAGCCTGTACAGCTGCCTCGCCCATGCTTTTACGTAGGGCTTCATCCATCATTGGCGCTGGCGCTTCCTCAATAACCTTTTGATTACGACGTTGCATTGAACAATCTCGTTCACCCAAATAAACTGTGTTGCCAGCTCGGTCTGCAAATACTTGAATTTCAATATGTCTGGCCTGCTCAACACATTTTTCAAGCAGTAATTCAGAAGACCCAAAACTGCTTAGAGCCTCCGCTCTTGCTGATTCAACTTCCGCTTTTAAACTTTGTGATTCTCTAACAATACGAATACCTCGACCACCACCACCTGCAGCAGCTTTTACCATTACCGGGTAACCTATTCTGTCGGCTTCTTCTTGCAGTACATTGTCATCCTTTGATGGACCATCGTAGCCGGGAACTAATGGCACATCAGCATCAACCATTTTGTGCCTAGCAACCGTTTTGTTTCCCATCACGGCGATAGCATTTGATGTTGGCCCAATAAAAACTAAACCAGCCTCCTCGCAGCGGCTCGCAAATTCCATTGATTCTGATAAAAAACCATAGCCAGGATGTATCGCCTCGGCATTCGTTTGTTGAGCAGCCGCAATAATGTTATCAATATTAAGATAAGACTTATCAACAGCTGATTCACCAATGCAAATAGCCGTATCAGCCAATGAAACATGCAATGCCTCTCGATCTGCCTCACTAAAAACAGCCACTGTTTCGTAGCCCATCTCCTTGGCAGTTTTAATCACTCGAACTGCAATCTCACCACGATTTGCAATCAGTATGGTATTGAATTTACTCATTTATCAGCCGTCCATATCGGTTTTCTTTTTTCAACAAAGGCACGATGACCCTCGCGACCTTCATCTTGCTTGTTTAGTTTTGAAAAAATATCTGCTGAAAATTCAATCATTTCATCATCGTTTTGATGACCCACTTCATGCATAATTTTTTTCGTCGCAGCACATGCTTTAGGCCCACAACATTCCACCTGTTGAATCACTGTTTCCAATTGATCATTCAGCTCTTTGGTTGATGCCGCTAGGTATTGTGCAATGCCTAATTGATAAGCCTTTTCGCCATTAATTCTCTCACCCGTTAATGCCATTTGCTTTGCGCGTGTTAAGCCAATTCGTTTAACGACATAAGGCGCTATTTGTGCAGGCGCAATCCCTAGAGTGGTTTCTGGCATACCTAATTTTGCATCGGTATGAACAAGTGTAAGATCCGCCAAACATGCTAGACCAAAGCCTCCGCCCATAGCCGAACCTTCAACAACGACAATTAAGGTTTGCGGCAATGACCAAAACTTCTTGAATAACTGTCCAGATTTAATGTTTCTGTCACGGGCAGGGTCCGTATTTTGAGCAGAAGAGTCGGTTTGATTTTTACGCTCTTTAATATCACCACCCGCACAAAAGTGGCCACCTGCTCCTTGTAATATAACAACGCGAACCGTATCAGATAGTGCTAAAAAATCAGCTATATCATGTAATTCTTGATTCATTTTATTATTCATCGCATTACGCCGTTCAGATCGATTTAAAGTGATGTATAAGCGACCCTCTGAATACTTCAGTAATAATGTTTCAGTTGTTGGTAGTCTAATCATCCTAAAACCTCGCTACACCAAATGTATTCGGATCTAATTTCGTCTCTCGTCCCCGCACAACAATATCAATCAATTCTGAGAGTAAACGTCGACTCTTTCTTGGGTCAATAATCCCTTCATCCCAGACACGTGACGTGCAATAAAGCGCTGAAGAAACGCTGGAATAATAATTAATAATTTCCTCAGTTTGCTTAGCTAAAAAAGGCTCATCAATGGGTTTTTTACTTGCTTTTTGTTTATTCTCATAAACAATCGACATCACGGTTGCTGCTTGCTCGCCTCCCATTACGGCCAAAGTATTTGTTGGCCACGCGAATAAAAACTCCGGTTCAAATGAACGACCCGACATGGCGTAATTTCCAGCACCAAAAGCACCACCAATATTAAGTGTTATTTTGGGCACCGTAGCATTTGCTACCGCTTGAATCAGCTTCGCACCATTTTTAATCATGCCCCGCTGCTCGTGTTCAATACCAACTATAAAACCAGTAGTGTTTTGTAAAAAAATGAGCGGTTTATTGGCCTGACAACATAACTGAATAAACTGTGTCGCCTTGCCTGCACCTTTGTTTGTGATCGGACCGTTATTTGCGATGATCCCACAATGTTTACCTTCAATTTCCGAAAAGCCACAAATGGTAAATGGGTCATAATTTGCTTTAAATTCAACAAAATCTGAATCATCGACCAAACGTGCAATTACTTCACGGCTATCATAAGGCTTATGATAATCAGCAGGAACGATGCCACATAGTTCATCAATATCGTAACGAGGCTCTTTATATGTTTTATTTGATGCTGAAGGTAAGCGATCATTCCAATTTAAGCTCTTAACCACTTCACGTGTCATTTCAATTGCATGCGCATCATCTTCAGCCAAATATTCAGCAAGACCTGATTCGCGTGCGTGCATTTCAGCACCACCCAACTCCTCTTCTTCTGCAATTTCACCCGTTGCGGCTTTTAATAAAGGTGGGCCTGCAAGGTAAGCTCTTGCCTTATCTTTAACCATCACCACATAATCTGACATACCGGGAATATAGGCGCCACCAGCTGTTGACGCACCATGTACAACCGTGATTTGCGGGATGCCAGCAGCCGACGCATGCGCTTGAGACATAAAACGATGACCCGCTAAATTAAAGCCCAAATGCTGCAGAAATAAATTTCCGCCGCCACTTTGTACTAAACAAATAAAGGGTAATTTAGATGCACTGGCAATTTCTTGCGCTCGGCGTAATTTTTCATATGCATGGGGCATGTTTGTACCCGCTTTTATCGCTGCATCATTTACGTAGACCATACACCTGGTGTTTTCTACGAAACCTATACCAACCACAATTCCAGCACCGTACACGTCTTCTTCACCATCGTCATCATGCTGGCCTAAGCCTGCCAATGTACTAAGTTCAATAAAACTGGCACCCGGGTCAATCAATAATTCCAATCGTTCCCTTGGTAATAATTGACCTCTTTTTTTAAACAACGCTTTCTTTCTTTTAGATGCCAAATGGACCTTATTTTCAAGTTCATTAACTTGCTTAATAAGACCTAATAAGTCGTCTCTATTTTTTTTAAATGCGTCACTTTGTGTATTAACTTTGCTTTGAATAACAGCCATAGGATTTACTTAACTTAATGATGATGGGTGAATGCCCATACGTTTTGAAATAATTTCAAGCATAACTTCGTTTGCGCCACCGCCAATAGAACATAAGCGTGTGTCACGAAAAATACGGCTGATTAAGTTATCCCACATAAAACCTTGGCCGCCCCAGTATTGCAAGCAAGTTGTAGGAATTGTTTGCCCTAAAGAACCGACTTTAAACTTCGCCATCGATGTCAACATATCCACGTCTTCACCCGCAACATAACGTTCACAGGCTTGATGAATTAAGGCTCTAACGGCCTGAATATCGGTTTGCATTTCAGCCAATTTAAAGTAAATTTCTTGGTTTGCAATCAACGGTTTACCAAATGCTTTGCGTTGCTTTGTATATTCAATCGTAATATCCACCGCATCTTGAATTTGGCTTAAATATTTTGACATGGCAAAAAATCGCTCTTCTTGGAACTGCTTCATTTGATAAATAAAGCCGCGCCCTTCCTCTCCAATTCGATTAGAAACAGGAACTCGTACATCATCAAAAAACAAAGGTGCAGTGTCAGAACTGTGTGCTCCCAATTTTTTCAACCGTTTGCCACGGGTGACTCCTTTAGTATCTAATGGCACAATAATTAGCGACTTGTTTTTATGTGGGCCACCATCACCGCCCGTATTGCATAACAAACACACCCAATCAGCCTGAGTCGACGTAGTAATCCACATTTTACTGCCATTGATAATGTATTCATCACCAACACGGCGTGCCTCAGTTTTAATGGATGCCACATCAGATCCGGCACCTTCTTCACTCACGCCTATACAACCAACAGATTCCCCTGCGATGGCTGGCACTAGATAATTACGTTTTAATTCATCGCTACCAAAATTCTCAAGTGCCGGTGTACTCATATCAGTTTGCACGCCTATTGCTGTTGAAATACCCGAACATTTGATCCGGCCTACTTCTTCGGCAAACACCAAGGAATAAGAGTAATCCAAGCCTAACCCGCCCCATTTCTCAGCTTTATTGATGCCGAGAAAACCCGCATCTCCCATTTTTTTGAATAATTCGTGGGCGGGAAAAATACCCGCCTCTTCCCATTCATCAACGAATGGATTTATCTCACGATCAATAAACGTTGTGATCGAATCACGTAACATGGCATGTTCATGGCTAAACAACATAGTTCTACTCGTTTCCTTATTTTGACCAGTAAGTATAAACAGAAAACGATCGAACTAACAACTGTTAGATTAATCGGTTATTATAAACGTGCTAAATATTAAATTTCTGGAGTTGGGAGCATGTACGATTCAATTTACAAATCATCATTATTTGACAATAAGGTGATTATTATTACGGGAGGTGGTAGCGGTATAGGCAGGTGCACAGCTCACGAGCTTGCCTCTTTAGGTGCTCAAGTAATAATTATTGGGCGGAACATTGATAAACTTAAAAAAGTTGCTGATGAAATAATTAAAGATGGCAACAAATGCGACTTTTATAGTTTAGACATCAGAGACTCTGAATCCATCACAAATACACTACAAACCATTATCACAAAATATGGACAAATTGATGGCTTAGTTAACAATGCAGGTGGCCAGTTCCCTTCGTCTCTTGAAAATATTACTGACAATGGCTGGGATGCCGTTATTCGCAATAATTTAAATGGTGGTTTTTATATGATGCGAGAGACTTACAACTTATCAATGAAAGAACACGGTGGGGCTATTGTAAATATTGTTGCCACTGTTACTCATGGAATGCCCCACATGGGGCACACCGGTGCAGCAAGAGCTGGCATGATAAACCTAACCCAAACCGCCGCACTTGAATGGGTACACTCAGGTGTGCGTGTTAACGCGGTAGCCCCCGGATCAGTAGCCTCTAGTGGAATGGAAACTTACCCAGAAGAGTTTAAGAAAAAACTACGCCAACGCCGCCATCAAGTTCCGATGAAACGTCAGGCAACAGAAGCAGAAATATCATCAGCGATTGTTTATTTATTATCTGATGGCGCAGCTTATATTACTGGCGAAACAATGGCTGTTGATGGTGGTTTGCCACTGTCAAAAGAGAATTGGCCCGTACCCGAGCACGACAAGAGCAAACCATATGATGGTTTCCATTTATATAAAGCACCTTCAATATAGTTTGTGAACTCTAAAACTAACGAAGGCCTTATAATTAAACCGATTAGCCCATCAATCGGCTCTACTATTTATGGGCTTGATTTAACCCAAACCATTCCAGACGAAACTCTCAAAAAATTACGCACCATTTGGTTAGATAGGAAACTCTTAGTATTCCCCGAACAAACATTAACTCCACAACAACAAACCGAATTTACCCAACAATTTGGCGAACTCGATCAATACCCTTTCCTTAAAGGCATAGACGGTTATCCTTATGTTGCAGAGGTGCTTAAACTACCCGAAGAAGACATTAACTTTGGCGGCGTATGGCATACCGACACCACCTATCTTGAAACACCTGCCGCTGGCGCTAGCCTGTATGCCTTAGAATTACCCCCTGTCGGAGGCGATACCATATTTTGTAATATGGCAGCCGCTTACCAAGCCTTGCCAAACAACGTAAAACAAGAAATAGACCCATTGCAAGCAATCANCGCATCAAACAAGGCCGATGTATCACAAACACGCTTGCACCGAATAACCAGCGACTCTTTAGCCAAACAAGTATTCGCCAATACCCACCCCGTGGTACGTACCCACCCCGAAACTGGAGAAAAAACCCTCTTCGTAAATGAAGCCCACACGACCCATTTCGAAGGGCAAAGCGAACAACAAAGCAGCGCATTACTAAACTGTCTATACCAACATGCACGCAAACCTGAATTTCAATGTCGCATCACATGGCATATTGGCATGGTAGCACTGTGGGACAATCGCTCAACACACCATTACCCCATCAACGATTACACCGGTTATCGACGGTTATTGCACCGTATCTCACTTAAAGGTAACAAGCCTTTTTAGTTATAGGTAACCAACTTTATTTATAGAAATATAAACTCCACCTTCATGCTTTAATATGAACTTAAATGGAATTGTTATCAGTATATATAGAAACAATACGTGGATAATCGTTTTCGCTTATTAATACTGTTAGGTATTAATTTGAATTAAGGAGTTAGTTTTGACTATTAATTACAAGAAACTTGATGTTAATGGAGAGGATTTTGAACTCCTTTGCAGAGACGTACTTGAAAGCTATGATGCTTTGATAGTTTCAGAACCTACACGCGGACCCGATCAAAAAAAAGATCTTGTGATTGAAATTACTAGTCGCGACCTACTTGGTAATTCTGAGAAAATAAAATACCTAGTCCAGTGTAAACATAAAGCACATAGTGGTAGGTCCGTTTTAGAGGCTGAAATTGGCGACTTTAGAAGCGCATGCTTACTACATAAAACAGACGGTTACTTTTTAATTACTTCAACTATAGCTTCTGTAACCGTTGCGAATAATCTAAATGCGGAAAAAGAAAGTGGCCCGCTTAAAGTAATTATTTGGGATGGAAAAAAATTAGAAGNTAAAATTGAATCAAGCCCCAATTCAAGCCAGATTATAGAGAAATATAATTTAAAAGAAAATTTGGAATTACAGTTTTCAGAGATGAGGAACATTCTAATGGGGGAATATCATCTACCATTTGATTTATATAAAGAGGTTTCCGAAGAGTGTTTTAAGGCATTGATATTTGAAAAAATATCTTATGACTCCGAGCTTAAGCAAAAAAAGGAGTATATCGGTTTCTGTTGCTCTCAAGACGGTCTTACAGACCATTACACCCAGTCAATAAAGAAAAAATATAAACTAAATGATATTCGGTTTATTGTAAAAAACAAACCTAAACCACCAAATGTTACTTTGCCAGAATTATATAGAGAGCTTCAGAATTATCGTGACTCAACATATCAAGAAGCACTATGGAAGATACTTCAATTCTCTCCTATCAACCCAACATTAATTCGGCTAATTGAAACATCTATAAAGAACATTCCTTACGAACCCCAGAAAATAACCATTGATAGTTTAAATATGCTGATTGGGCAGAACCCATCCGATGCGGGTATCTTTATAATAAAAGAAGCGGCTAGTGCATCAGCCCAACTTAATATTAAAGAAGCAAAGGAGTATATTTATTCTCAATTAGAAAAATCTGATGCATGGGAGCTAAATAAGGAAGAAACCCCCGCTTTAGCCCAGACATTAGTGAGTGCATTAGTCAAGTTGGATAGGGAACCGATAGAGTTCAAAAATAACATGATTAACCTACTGAAAACTCTTAGTAATATTCAGGTAAAAGCCGAAATAATTGACTATTTTATAAAAAATAAAATCAAAGATGACCAAGGCGTGTTAGGTATATTCTTTGATAAGAATGCTGGGCTTGAGTTACCACCAACGCATCATGGTACATTTTTTAACAATAAGCGAATTACCTTAGTTAAACAATCAGTCCCTTTGAAAATAGACCTATTAAAAACTGCGTACCTTCATGCCATTGAGTAATAATACCTAACTAAAAAGTCAAGTACGACCCGCAAAAACACGCAC
>JGI24724J26744_10000306_pt1 | contig 37744 bp, 35 predicted proteins | sample Cruoilmetagenom7_FD_26744 | JGI IMG/M metagenome (IMG submission 26744) | reverse complement strand
CTTGACAATATCAATTGAAGTAACCATCTCCGTTACCGGATGTTCAACCTGAAGACGCGTATTCATTTCAACAAAATAGAAATGTCCTTCTCTATCAAGCAGAAACTCAATTGTCCCAACCCCCACATAACCAATTGCTTTAGCCCCGCGAAGCGCAGCTTTGACCATTCTCTGCCGCAAACGTTCATCCATGGCCGGTGCCGGAGATTCCTCAATCAGCTTTTGATGTTTCCTTTGAATCGTACAATCCCTTTCCCCTAAATGTATTATATTACCATGCTCATCAGCAAGGATTTGGAACTCAATATGACGCGGCTGCTCAATATACTTTTCTATGTAAAGACGGGAATCGCCGAAAGACACTTCAGCCTCCGATTGAGCAATCAAAAATGCGTTTGCCAAACGAACATCGTTGTGTGCAATTTTCATCCCTCTGCCACCGCCGCCTGCAGCAGCTTTCACTATGACAGGATAATGAATCTCCCTTGCGATTTTCAATGCTTCTTCTCTGTCTTTTTACAGTACCTTCACTGCCGGGTATTACGGAGATCCCTGCTTCCTTCATCTTCTTCTTCGCAAGTGTTTTATCTCCCATTGACTTCATAACCTCCGGCGGAGTCCCTATAAATTTTATCCGGCAGGATTCACAGACTTCCGCAAAGTGAGGGTTCTCCGAAAGGAAACCATAACCGGGATGCACTGCTTCCACATCCATAATCTCTGCCGCACTGATTATGCTCGGGATATTCATATAGCTTTCACGACTCTCCGGCGGACCTATACATACACCTTCATCAGCATACCTTACATGCAAAGAATCCTGGTCCACATCCGAGTAAACAGCAACAGTAGTAATTCCCATCTCTTTGCATGCCCTTATTATCCTAAGAGCTATCTCCCCACGATTTGCAACCAAAATCTTCCGGAACATATACCTAATCCCACTGGTTATGAATCAATTTCTTTTCTATCTAACCTCTATAAGAAACAACGGCTGATTATATTCAACAGCCTGTCCGTTTTCAACAAACACCTTCTTGATACGACCTTCAGTTTCAGACTTTATCTCATTCATCAGCTTCATTGCCTCAATTATGCAGATGACCTGCTCCTTCCGTACCTCATCTCCTTCTTCAATAAACGGTCCTACATCAGGGGAAGGAGATCTATAAAGAGTTCCCACCATAGGGGATTTAATTTCAACAAGATTCTCATCTTCTGCTTCTTTACTTTTTCCCTTTTCCACAATAACAGGCTGGACTGAAGTCTCAACATGAGACAGGCTATCTGTCTTTTCAACTCCCTTTTTCAACCTGATCTTTACCCCCTGTCTCTCTAAATCAAGCTCGCTAATATTTGCCTCCTCAAACACTGCAATAATTTCTCTCAATTCTTTAAGATTCATTATACTCTCTCCACATATTCCCCTGTGCGAGTATCAACCCGCACAGTATCACCTTCATTAACAAACAACGGAACCTGAATATGCACACCTGCTTCGAGAATCGCCGGCTTTACCCCTCCCGAAACTGTATCTCCCCGTACTCCCGGATCAGTTTTCATAACCTCAAGTTCCACAAAGATCGGGACCTGCACACTGACAACGTTTCCTTTATAAATAAGCAGTGTACAAACTTCATTTTCTTTCAGATACCTGCTGGCATCGCCAATCTGATCACTTGTGAGAACCAATTCTTCATAAGTCGACTGGTCAAGGAAATAGTAGAAATCATCAGCTTTATATAAGTATTCAACCTTTTTATCTTCAAGGAAAGCTTTATTTATCTTCTCTCCGGCTCTAAAGCTTTTATCAACAGTCAACCCGGTCTTCAGCTTTTTCATCTTTGTCTTTAAAAAAGCTCTTCCCTTACCCGGTTTAACATGAGTGTAGTTAAGTATGGAGTAAAGCTCTCCGTCAAGTTCAATCACAAGACCGGTTTTAAAATCACTCGTCGTAGCCATAATTACAATTCTATCACATGCTTCGGGGAATGAGTAAGGAGTTCACTGCCATTTTGTCTCAGGAGAACCATATCTTCTATCCTCACACCAAACTTGCCCGGTATATATATACCGGGCTCAACAGTAACAACCATCCCCTGCCTTAGCACATCCCTGCTACCCCGTCCAATTCTCGGGTACTCATGAACGTCAAGCCCAATTCCATGCCCCAACCCATGCCCGAGGGAAAAATTGGATTTTTCAATTATCCTGCGTGCAGTAGAATGCAGTCCTGACGCACTCATACCGGGTCTAATAGCGGCAATTGCCTCTTCCTGAGCTCTGAGAACTAACTCGTAAACTCTCTTCTGCTCACAACTCATTCTACCGAGACAAATTGTCCTTGTCAAGTCGGAACAGTACCCACCCCAGCCAGCACCCATGTCCAGCAGGACTATATCCCCCTGCCTCAAAATTTTTGAAGACGGACTACCGTGAACCAGCGAGGCTCTTGTCCCCGAAACCAGAATAATATTGAAAGATATATCTGCTTTTTTCTTCTTTCTTATGAAATACTCAAGCTCTAACGCAATATCCTTTTCTTTCCTCCCGGGCATGATTACCTTAAGTGCATATGCAAAAGCCTCATCCACAATACCGGCTGCAATCTTCAGCAATTTCTCTTCATCTTCGGTTTTCACAGCTCTTAACTTTTCCACCCATTCCTCAACCGGAACAAGATTACATTTCAACCTATCCTTCAATTGCCGGAACATGGAAAAAGAAACATAATTCGACTCAAAGGCAACCCGTTTCTCCCTGACAAGTATTTCTGCAAGTGTCTCAGCCAGTGATACTTTTACACAGGCTATTTCATAGTCATCTGCCTCAAGACCTGCCTGTTCAACATACCTGGAGTCAGTAATAAGAAATCCGGAATCTTCAGTGATAATACAAGCACCGCTGCCGGTAAAATTTGTCAGGTACCGCAGGTTAGTTTCATTCGTAATGAGCAGAGCATCTATCTCCTCTCTTCTCATTCTTTTCCTGATTTTTTCACGTTTCATCTTCTATCTCGCCAAGCCACACTTCCACCTGCTGTAACATCTTCTCCAAATCTTCCATTCTACTACTTCTGTAGATGGCATCTCTATGCTCAAACGTAAGCATATATTCTTTCCTTGCTTCCCCGTACATACCCGCAAGATGATACAGCCTGCCTAACTGCATATGATATTTCGGAAGGGCAGGATAACAGGATACCGCATTTNGCATCTCAAGGATTGCTTTTTCCACAAGCCTTTGGTCATGCCCGCGGCTTTTGTTCCAGTAAAGCCATGCCAGCCTGCTGTGACAACTTGCTACGTACGGATTATATTTTAACCCCAGTTCATATGATTCTATTGCTTTGTTCCGCCAGAGAGGCCCTTTTCCTTCATACATAACACCTAAGCGAAAATAATATTCTGCCTGTCTCGGGCAATATCCAATAGCCTTATGCAAAAAAGATATGGATTTATCAACTTCCCCTCTCTCTGCATAAACAATCGACCGGGCAAAAGCTCTTTCCCCGAGCAACGGCCTCCTTACAGCCCAAATCATACAGACAGTTACGACCAAAATAAACGCCGTCAGCAGTAACTTCACCTCTTTTTTTTCGGAGAATCGCAAGGGGGATAACAGGTTTTCCTTGCTTCCCATAAGTCCAAGGAACAGAAATACGGTCATGGCTATCCCGGGAATGTATAATCCAAAATCTACAAGGCTGTGANCCANNAAACCAATTATTCCGCTGAAACACCCGACAATTATTATTTTGTCTTTGTCCTCAACATTAATAAGCCTGTACCCCATCCGCAAAAATCTAACCCATATCCAGAGAAACGCAGACAATCCAACAATTCCCGCTTCCACAANCATNTGGAGATAGTTGTTATGCGCCATTTTNGTTTCCCAACCGAGAATAAGCCTGTATTCAGGATATATAAGACCGAAAGTTCCCGGCCCTGAACCAAGAAGGAAAAAATCGCCGACCATAGCCGGGATTGCTTTCCAATAGCCGAGACGGACACCAAAAGAACCGACAAATCCTGCAAGTGTTGCCTGCGGCAGGCAGTCACAAACAATAAGAAGTGCAAACGCAAATATAGATACAACCAATCCAAAGACTACAACAGCTTTTCTAATGCCTTTTATCCCGATGAGCCATATGGAAGCAAACACCGTTATAGAAAAGACCCCCGAAAGCCATCCCCCTTTGGAAAATGTAAGAACCAAACATGATAGAATCAGCATGGAAACAAAACTGTACAGCGCTTTTTCGACAACAGACCGTCCCGCAAGGCTCATCGAAATACCAACAGGCATTATAAGCACAAGAAAACCTGCAAGCGCCGGGGGGAACACAAAAGTCGAGAACACTTTTTGCGTATTCAACCGCATCATGAATTCCGGCGGGTATGCACCGGAGTAGGATTTTTCAACAGCTTCACGGGTGCTGTCAAGACCGCCGAAATACTGGTATACCCCGTACAAACTTACTAAAAACGCGCCAGCGAAAAGTGCAAAGATAACCGCACGCCTGCTTTCCTGTGTTCTCAGGTTGTTGGTAACCAAGAAAAAGAGGAGAATATAACTCATGAACTGATAAACAAAATCCAGGCTTACCGCACTGCTTACAGATTTTAAGGTTGATAGGGTAAGAAACAGTAAAAAGACAAGTAGTGGGATATCAAGGTTAGTCCTGAAAAACGTTCTGTTGCCCCAACTTTCATGCACTAACCATACCCCCCACAGGACAAAAATCGCAGTCTGAACATAGGTATTGGACCAGGGATAAGTTAATCCTGAAATAAGCGGGCGGAATAAGACAACCGCAAACAAACCGCCAACAAGCAAACCTTTTACTCTGTTCATCATTAGCTTTAAACTCTCAATCCTGGTATTGTCGAGAACTTATCGGTTTCATACCTGTTATTCCCCCCCGTATCCGGGGACGGGGTAAACTGCAACGGAAATACTAAAACCCTGGATTCCACATCAAGTGCGGAATGACATTATCAAGTACAAGATAACATTATTAAGTACAAGATGCATTTCTGCTGTATTGACGGCTGATGACCGATAGCTCAATGGTTCTTCCGCGCTGCAAGTTCAAGAGAAATAATTACTCCAAAAATCCCAACAGCCTGCACCAGAATTATAAGTGCGCCCCACGCCTCAACACCTTTGAGAAGAATTGCATTTATTCCGACACAGAAGGTAACAAGATACACTAAAAGCACGGCTTGCCGCTGCGTCAACCCAAGACTTACCAGCCTGTGCGAGAAATGCCTCTTGTCAGCTTTGAATATGGACTCTTTAGCGCCCAGCCGGAGCCAGATAACCGAGAAGGTGTCAAATATCGGAACCCCGAGGATCAGAACCGGAATTATAACGGGAAATAATGTCGGGCTCTGCTCGGTATAATAGGTGCTGAGCACTGTCAATGAAGCAAGCGTATACCCCAGGAAAAGACTCCCGGCATCACCCATGAAAATGCTCGCAGGATGAAAATTGTACCTGAGAAAACCAACAAGGCTTCCCGTAAAAGCCATAAGGATAACCGTTACAAACAGCTGCCCTTGCTGAAAAGCCGTGATAAAGAAAAGAATGGCCGCTATAACTCCAACCCCTGCCGAAAGACCGTCCATGTTGTCAAGCAGATTAAAAGCATTTGTAATTCCTACAATCCACAGGACAGTAAGAAATCCGCTCAGATACACGTTCGGTATAAAAAAACTTATCCTTATACCGAACAATACTAAAAGCAGAGCCAAAACAACCTGCCCTCCCAGTTTTATCCTGAACCTGATATTGTATAAATCATCGAGAAGTCCCAGTACCACCATTAAACTCATGCCTATAAGAATAACCTTCAATTTTTCCCGGATAACCAGCATACCTTCCAAATATCCTGCAATATCAACAGGCACTAAAGACGAAAAAGCACGATTGGTAACAAGGATATGAGCAAAAACCATGTTCACAAGAATTGTTGTGATGAAAGCAAAGTAAATCCCTACTCCTCCGAGGAGTGGTTTAGGCACCTGATGGATTTTCCTTTCGGAAGGGTTATCAACCACTTTGAGCTTAAGAGCAATTTTCCTGAAGAGTTTTGTCAACAGCAGCGAGAGAAAAAACGAGAAACAGAATATGTAAACATAGATCCAGTTCCACATAGAATACGCCTCAGTTCCTGAAATGTTCAATTATCCTCTGAAGAATCATATCCAGGCTGTAACGCGGCTGGTAACCTATCAGGTCACGAACTTTACTTATATCCGGGACACGATGCCGCATGTCTTCAAACCCACCGTCAAACGCTTTTTCATACGGAACGCAGACTATCTCCGATTTGCTTTTTGTCAACTCAATAACTTTTTTTGCAAGGTTTTCTATCGTGACTGTTTCTTCAGTTCCTATATTGAAAATTTTTCCCACAGCTTCAGGCGCTTCAACAAGACCAACAATAGCTCTCACCGTATCTTCAACGTAGCAAAAACTCCTTGTCTGCTGTCCGTCACCATACACAGTTACCGGTTCGTTAGAAAGAGCCTGCTCCACAAACCTTGGGATGACCATCCCATACTTCCCTGTTTGCCTCGGTCCACAGGTATTGAAAAGCCGTCCTATGACAACCGGGACTCGCTTCTCCATATAATATGCAAGAGCAAGAAACTCATCCAGAGCTTTGCTGCATGAGTAACTCCACCGTCTTATTGTAGTAGCTCCCACAATTCTGTCGCTGTCCTCTTTAAAAAACCCGTCTTCGGTTTTGCCATAGACTTCCGATGTAGAACTAAGAAATACTTTCTTCCCGAACTTATCCGCAAGTTTTAGCACGGCTTCCGTCCCATTCACGTTTATCTCAATCGACCTCACAGGGTTATCAATTATAAACCTAACACCTACTGCCGCCGCAAGGTGGTAAATCACATCACATTTTTCGACCAGTCCGTTCATCAACTTTTCATCAAGTATATCACCTTCAACAAAAGAAAAAATTTTGTTTCCGCACATCCCGCTGATATTTTCCCTGCATCCCGTAGAGAAATCATCAATAACAGTAACTTCATCTCCCCTACCGACAAATTTTTCTGCCAGATGCGATCCTATGAAACCTGCTCCCCCAGTTATAAGTGCCCTCACTTGCCTTTCTCCTTTCCCTTTACTTCCCGTCTCGCTCCAAAATCACCTCCGGCAAACAGTCAATGTTATTCTCCGCCAGCCCCTAACCTGTCAACCGCCTTCCTTGCTTTATCAGCCCACCTGCCGCCGGGATGTTCCCTGAGCAGTTTTTTATAACCGCTCATAGCTTTCTTCACTTCCCCCGTTCTCTCATGCCACTTCGAACAATAATAGAGCAAGCCGTCACTAAACACAAAAGCGAGGACGAAAATCAAACAAAGAATAAGTATTAATCTCCTAAGCCTTGTTATCATAAATGCTCCTCACATCATTGTTGTGGAAAAGGTCTCCAAACCTTGACCTGTCAAGAATTTCAGGTTTCATTGATATCAACATCAGGAGATGTTTCCCACATCTCTCAAAAGTTGCTGATACAGATTATCTATTCNATCCACCATTGTCTCTGTCCTGAAAGCGGGATCAACGAGTTTATATCCCCTTTTCCCCATCTTTTTCAACCTCTCCGTATCCGACAGCACATCTATTATCGCTTTTGAAAGNGCCCCCACGTTTTCGGGAGGAACAAGCAACCCTGTCTCTCCCGGTATAACCACCTCTCCCGCACCATCAATATCAAAACTTATCACAGGTTTCCTGCATGCTATTGCCTGAGGCAACACACGTGCGAGTCCCTCTCGAACCGATGTGTGAACCAGAATATCCATAACGGAAATCAAGAGAGGAATATCGTCCCGGCTTACAAGCCCGGTGAAAACAAACTTATCTTCCAACCGGAGTTTTCTAATCTCAGCCAGAAGCTTATCTCTGAGAATACCGTCGCCTACCAGCAGAAACTTTACATTCGGGAAAGCTTTTACAACCCCGGGCGCAGCTTTTATAAGATACTCATGTCCCTTGAGCGGAAAGAAACGCCCTATTTTCCCGATGACCATCTCTCCATTCTTGATGCCAAGCTCTCTCCTTTTCTCAGAAACATCACCTTCCACTTCAAGAAAAGGGGTTAAATTCATTCCGCTGTNTATTGTGACAAACTTTCCACGCGGTCCGATACCCGCTGATATGGCTTTTTCCTTCATAGCTTCGCACACTGTAATNATCCTGTCAGTAAACACCCCCGCTATCCTTTCAAGCATTACATATGAAAAGTTTAANAACTTATTCTGATACGGATGAAAAGGCANCCCATGAATGGTATGAACAACAACTCTTACTCCGGCAAGTTTTGCTGCAAGGCGCCCCAGGATTCCTGCTTTTGAACTGTGTGTGTGGACAATACCAAACTTCCACCGCAGCATAATAAAATATAACTTCAGAAAGCTCACAAGATCCAAAAACGGATTTATTTCCCTTCGCATCTCAGGTATTAGAATGACCTTCACTCCTAATTTCTCCGCTTCTTCCATCAAACTGCCCTCAGGTCCGATCGGAGGTCCTGTGACAAGATATACGTCTCTGCCCCGCCCAGAAAGACCTGCAATCGTTGCGAGCGTGTTCTCCTGTGCTCCTCCAAGTATCAACCTTGTTATCACATGAAGAATCTTCGGCAACCTTTTACCCATTTCTTCTTTCCCTGAAAATTACGTGTATATTGCAATCCCTAAACCACCGCCGGCTTCTAAGGAACACAATTTAAATACACTTCAGAGAGATGATATTAATAATTCTCATAAACCACTATTTTACCAGAATTATAACTTAGAACAGCCTCGATGGAAAGAGAAATCTCCGGTTTATTCGGGCAAATTTCTACATTGGGAAAGGATAACGGAAATGATAAATGCCGGCTTCTGGCTTTCCCCTTCTATTTGATACTATCCACCGGATGCTGTAAACGGAGCAGGAACAAAGGTAATTATCAAAATGCCAAACGCAAGTATCCCCAGCAACTTTCGCCCCCTGTTAACCGGACTTATATCATCAGAAGGAGCAGGATGCTTCAACCCAAAACCGGTTATTAAAACAACCCAGACAAACCATCCCAGCCATAAAAACCCGAAGGCGAGCAATATCAGGATTACCACTCTTGCAGCTAAAACATGCTTTTCCCCAAGGAGAGCATATGCAATATGCCCTCCGTCAAGTTGCGCAACCGGGATAAGGTTCATTGCCGTNACAAAAAAGCCTATCCAACCTGCAAANGCAACAGGGTTAAGAACTATGTCATATCCTTCGGGAATATGTCCGTTTATCAANCGTACCATACCCGAAAAAATTATTGAATTCCCCAAATGNAGACTTCCCTCCGGAACGGAACTCACAATCGGCGATTGAAACAGACCTATACTAACAGCCGCTATCGAAAAAACNAAACTTGCCAGAGGACCCGCAATTCCGACATCAATCAGCGCCTTCCTGTCAGCCAATGGNGACTTCATCCTTATGATGGCACCGAATGTGCCGAGAAATGTAGGCGCNGGTATAAAATACGGAAGAGTAGAAGCTGTTCCATGAACCCTGGCGGCAACGTAGTGAGCAATTTCATGAAAAAGAAGGATAGACANGAGAGTAAACGAAAAAGGTATTCCAAGCCGGAGACTTGCTATGTCTTTAAAAGGATTTCCACCGCTCTGCACCGCACCTGCAAAAAGGGTTGTTATCACAGTCAACCCAAAGAGCAAAAGGTTCACCCTGCTGGAAATAAAAAATTCCTTAACAGCCCCACTCTTCAGACATTCCATTTCCCACATCTGCTGCCCCAGCGGGCAGCGACCTTTCCCTGCTCTTCGATAACAACAATCTCGCAGCGGTTTGGGCACTCATCACACATAAACGATGATGTTGCAAACCCTATATCCGCAATATCAAAACCCTTAAAATTTGTATTAGAGGGGTTTTCCTCAAGAGCAAGTATTGCTGCTCCTATCGCTCCCATAACAGCAAAATGCTCCGGGACCATTATCTCCCGTCCCAATTCCTCTTCAAAAGCTTTTCTTACCCCCGCATTAGCCGCCACACCTCCCTGAAAAACAATCGGGTCCTTTATATCCTTGCCCTTCCCGATATTATTCAGATAGTTCCTGACAATAGCTGAACACAACCCTCTCACGATATCTTCACGACGGTACCCAATTTGCTGTTTGTGAATCATGTCGGATTCAGCAAACACCGTGCACCTGCCTGCAATATTCACACAGTTTTTGCTATGTAAGGCAATAGCTCCGAAATCTTCAATCGGAATCCTGAGCCTGTTAGCCTGGTGGTCGAGGAACGCTCCGCAGCCTGCCGCGCATATACTATTCATAGCAAAATCAACTACCACCCCATCCCTCAGAATAATAATCTTTGAATCCTGACCTCCTATTTCTAAAATTGTCCGGACATCCGGCACAAAGTGCTGTGAAGCTACAGCATGAGCAATTATTTCTGTCTTTACAATATCTGCTCCCACAATTATACCCGCAAGCCTCCGCGCCGAACCGGTCGTTCCGACTCCCGCGATGTTTCTCCTATCCATCTGCGTGATACCCTCCTGAATTGCATTGATAGGATTACCTTCCGTTCTCAGATAGAGACTATCGATAACCTGTTTTTCTTGATTGACAATCGCAAAATTTGTAGAAATCGAACCTACATCTATTCCAAGAAAATTCATCGTTTCGTTCCTCAATCGCAAATAATCACTGAATGCTCTCGTAGACTATTGTCATGTCAACTAAATTGTAGTTGCTTGATTTATCAAGCAATCTCTCCAATAATCCCAATAAATTGGGCAACTACCCTAAATTCTTAACTTGACGTTATACTATACTGTCACTCATCTTAGATTCCTGCTTTTGCAGCAATGACACCGTTGACAGAGTGTTTACCCTCATCCCCCAGCCGTTTTGTTTTCCCTCTCTCAAGCATATCCACAAACGCTTCAATTCTCGTATCAACACCCGCTTCCCCTGTTTGTTCACTGAATGAGAAATGTAAAACCGGTATTTTGAGTGTCCTGCTAACGTTTCCGAGAATTGCACGCGCGGAAACCTCAGGCATACAGGTGAAAGGATATACATGTATCACACCATCAAATCCTTCCTTTGCGAACTCCACTGTATGTCCCACGGAATGAGATGCATGTGCTCCCAATTCAGACCGGATAAAATCTCTCCCTCTTTTCGTAATAGTATGACTCAGAAACGGAAAAACGGCATACTTCATAAGAGAACTCAAAGACATCGGTCTTATGACTTCCACACCCAACCTGCCCAGCTTACGCTCTAAATCAAGATTAGCATAAGATTCCATCACAACATAAAGTTCCCCGACAATACCAATACGAATCGGAACTACATCCCTGCGAAGTCCAACTGACGCAAACCTTACCCGCATTTCCTTTTTTAACGACCTAATCCCTTCCAGGGTCTGCACCTGATTTAATTTGTCCAGGCTTTCCTCAAACAATTTGTCCGCTCTTCCAGTCTCTATCTCATAAACCCTAAACTTCCTAACCTTGTTTTCCATCTCATCTATAAACCGAATTTTTGCAAATGCCAAGAGACACGCCTTCAAAACTCCAAACGCCGAAACACCATTAATCAAGTCTCTTATACTACTTACAAAGTTGAACTGTTTGCCGCCGGAGAAAAGGCTTACCATACGAAATTCATACCCCAGGTCTCTCAAAATCTGTTCCTGTACTTCCCCATAGTAGCCATACCTGCAGGCTCCTGACCGGCCGGCTTGCAGAAGAACATCAGCTCCTGCTTCAAGAGCCTCTATATAGTTTCCTATATTTATCTTAAACGGAAGGCATACAAACTCAGGTGAATGCCTGCTGCCGAGCTCTATCGTCCTTCGGGTGATAGCCGGCGGGGAAACAACCTCACAACCTAACCCTTCGACCAGACCTTTGAAAACAACAGCATAATTTCCCATATGCGGGAAGGAAACTTTTGCCTTGTCCCGCAACAATTTTCTACTCACTTTGTTCGCCTCACCATATCAATAAAAGTTTCAAGCCGTGTCAAAAGCCCCGCTTCGGCAGTTTCCTCGTCAAAAATGAGATGCATAACCGGTATCCTGCCTTTCAAACGCCTGATAATAAGTTCAGAAAGCAAAGAATCAGGCCCACAACCAAATGAAGTAAATAGAATGATCCCATCAGCCCTGCCTTTTGCAAGATATGATGCGGCACCTACTATCTCCCTTCCGTATGTCCAGTATACCTCCTTTGAAAAATCTTTTCCTTCCTCATGAATTAACCTGGAAGGCAGCATGTCGGGAACAAGCACCCTTGCGCCCAAACGCTCAAGTTTTTCTACAATATTCATATTCACATATTTATCGTAAATGTTATACGAGTGCGCAATCAATCCCACAGTTAATCCCGTCTCTCTCTGCTGTTTGACCTCTCCGTATACACTCTCCCTCTGGGCTCTCCAGGCTTCCCTGTACGCCCGCTCCAACACTGCCGGATTTTTGCTGAAATTCCAACCAAACTCATACATTGACCGGTGCCACGATTTCTTATTCAAATCTATGTCAGCAGTAACAATCGGAGGGATGCCCGACACACAATTTTTTATCACATCAGGAACTCCCAGGAATTTACAACATACAAACGAGCCTTTCTCAACAGAAGCCATCCGCGGGACGAAAAGCATGTCAACCTTATCACTTAAATATACACAATGCCCGGAGAATACCTTAACCGGCAAACAAACTTCATCAATCGTGTTCCGGATACCATCTTCAACAATTTTCCTCGTTGTCATAGGAGAAACAACCGTATCAAGCCCCAGAGCACGGAAGAAAGTCTGCCAGAGGGNCATGAACTTGTGATTNAGCAGAGCCCTTGGAATCCCAATTTTTCTTNTAGCTAAATCTCGATTTCCCAATTCCGTATTCCGCATTATACTTCACGATACACCGTTATACAGCCCGGTTCGGGGCACAGAGTATAACAAAGACCGCATCCCGTGCACCCGCTCCCGCAATATTCGACAGGATGATACCCCATTTCATTCAGCTTTTCCGAGACCTTCAGCAATCCGGAGGGACAAATTCCTACACAGAGTCCGCATCCTTTACACCTATCTTCTCTTATTTCAACTCTTCCCTTCTCCTCAGCCATCGGCAACCTCAAACACCCCGTCAATCACAGTCCCGCACCCGCTGCATTTGCTGTCCGTTATCAAGTTTTCAAAAACCTGAAAACCACTACGCTTGATTAACAATTTCCCGCATTTATAACAGTAAGTGTTTTCCCCGTCATCCCCGGGAACATTGCCGATGTAAACATATCTCAGCCCCGCCTCCATGCCAATTTCTCTTGCTTTTCTCAAAACCTCAATCGGCGTGGATGGAATATTATCAACTCTGTATGTCGGATGAAACCTGCTAACATGCCACGGCACATCATCTCCGACATCTCTTATAAACTCAGCTATCTCCCGTAATTCTTCGGTTGAATCATTCATTGTCGGAATAATAAGAGTTGTAACCTCTATCCATATTCCCAGATCTTTCATCTTCTTAATACTTGAAAGTACGGGTTTTAACCTACCCCCGCACATCTCCTTATAGAATGTTTCCCGGAAAGACTTCAAATCAACATTAGCAGCATCAAGGTTTGGATGGAAAAAATCCAGAGCTTCCTCCGTCATAAACCCGTTAGTAACAAAATTATTCCTGATTCCCTTTCTTCTTGCAATACAGGCTGTCTCATAAGAGTATTCCAGAAAAATCGCAGGTTCCGTATAAGTATAAGATATGCTCTTACAATCATACTCAACGGCATGTCTCACTGCCTCATCAGGTGAAAGATCCTCTCCGGTTATCCTGCTGTTATCTCTAACAATCTGTGATATATCAAAATTCTGACAGTTTCTACAGTGGAAATTGCACCCAACAGTTGCTATAGAAAACGAATACGACCCTGGAAGGAAATGGAAAAAGGGCTTTTTTTCAATAGGGTCAACATTATTAGCAGCTGCTTTTCCATAAACAAGAGAGTAAAGNATTCCTCCCCTGTTTTCTCTAACCTGGCATATACCGGCTTTACCTTCGGGAATCACACATCTATGACTACAGAGGTTGCATTTGACCTTCTTTCCTCCGAGCTTTTCATATAAGTAAGCTTCTTTCATCCGCATTATTTATCCATAGCTATGGGGCAGGGACAACTCTACCACAGCGATTCAGGAAAATACTTTTTAAAAAATCATTTTCTGTGCTTCTCATCCTGCAATGCTATCTTCTCAGCGATTTTTGGCCTTGCTTCCTTGAAAAATTCCTCCGCAAACTCTCTTGTCCACGTTCTATCTTCAAAACTCCTGGAGAAAACCTGGCTGATAAAACGCTTCTCAAAATCTTCAAACCTCTTTCCGTATATGTGATATGAATCCGACTCATCAACATAACGTCCCAACCTGACTTTCTCACCGATCCGTTTGCCTATCTCCAATGCCACCTTTTCCTGAAGGAGGACAAGCGCAAAACAATTCATAAACGCTGCATCATAAGCATCCCGGCTCCTAAACCTGATATTCATATTGAGAACTTTTTTTCCTTCTTCATCCTGTAACATTCGAAACCACAAACTCTGCAAACACGGTGGGTCCTCAATGCCAAGATCCTGCCATGGCTGCCATGTTATTGCCTGGTATCTCCTGCTAAAAGGAGTTTTTCCCAAGCCTTCTATAATATTGTTTATCTGGTCAACTCCCTGGCTAATCTGCGGCAGTCGATAGTTAAACAACCTTTCATGATACGTATATTCCCAGCGTTTATCTTCCGGATCCGAAGAATTTCTTACCCAATGGTCCTTTGAGCCTTCAAGAACTTCCTGTCTGTATTCTTCAAGATCCTCCAATCCGCCTGGAAACGCTTTATGAATAAAGGGCTCCGAACCGGGTGTTTCAACAATCATCCTCATCGTGCAGTCTTTGCTTGGAGGGTCAGCAAAACTCCCATCCTTCTCCCGCCGGTCGTATTCTGTCCTCACTTCCTTACCATAACAGTATAAGGCAAGCATAGAATTTTCCCATGCTTCAGCCAGGGAATTTCCTTTGACAGCAATCACAGGGATATTACCGCAACCTCCGGAAAACTCAATGAAGATTTTCTCTCCCCGCTCCTTCAGCAAATTTTCAAGTTTGCCCATTATTTCCTCCTGAGGAAAAGATGTTTTCCTTTTCTCACCTTCCGACCGGGGTTTGCCCCCCCCCATAAGAGTTGTTTTTGAAATTGACCGGGGGTCATGGATGTCTCAACTTTTCCTTCCATCCCGAGCTGAGCCCATATCTCTGAAGAACTCTCCGGCATAAAGGGACTTACAAGAATTGCCACCAGCCTCAGGCTTTCCACTACCTGATAAAGAACAGTCCCGAGACGTTCCCTATCCTCCTTCGCCAAGTTCCACGGGGCATTTTCCTCAATATACTTGTTCGCACGGCTGACCAACTTCCAAACAGACGACAAAGCCTCGCCCAGATGCAGGCTTTCAAAATACATTCCCACTTCCTCAATAACCTCCCGCGCAACCCCCATCAGATCCCTGTCAACGCTATTGAATTCATCTCTGGCAGGAACTTCCCCGCCAAAGTACTTCTCCAGCATCGTCAGTGTCCTGCTGAGCAAATTGCCAAGGTCATTTGCCAGGTCGTTATTCAGCCGTCTTATGAGAGCATCCTTCGAAAAGTTCCCGTCTTCACCGTATGGGATCTCTCTTATCAGGAAATACCTTAGTACATCTACTCCAAACTCCTCAATCAATTCCACCGGATCAATTTTTACTCCTCTGCTCTTGCTGAGCTTTTCACCCCCAACATTTATGAAACCGTGGACAAAAATCTGCTTCGGCAGTTCCACTCCTAACGAAAGGAGAACCGACGGCCAGATAACAGCATGCTGCCACAGAATATCTTTACCAATAATATGCAAGTCAGCAGGCCAGGTTTTTTCGAATCTCTCCCCGGGGTAACCAATAGCAGAAATATAGTTTAGAAGAGCATCAACCCATACATAAACAACATGTTTGTNATCATCCGGAACAGGCACTCCCCAGGTGAAAGTAGACCTGGAAATACACAGGTCTTTTACCCCATCCTGGATTCTGTTAATGATTTCGTTTCTCCTTCTCTCAGGTTGTATGAAACCCTCGTTCTCCCTGAGATGTTTCATAAGTATATCCTGGTATCTACTCATCCGGAAAAAATAACTATTTTCTTCTATCTTTTCAACCCTGCGGCCATGGACAGGGCAGTTTCCATCCCCGATATCCTTTTCCATATAAAAACTTTCACAATCGACACAGTATAACCCCTCATATTTTCCCCTGTAAATATCTCCGNTATCAGAAATCTTTTGAAANACTGCCTGNCACACCTTTTCATGTCTGCTCTCGGTTGTCCGTAGGAAATCATCGTTTGACACGTTCAGCCGCCTCCACAAATTCCTGAATGTCCCGCTCATTTCATCAACAAAGGCTTGAGGTCCCCTACCGGTTTCTTCCGCACATTTCTTTATTTTCTGCCCGTGTTCATCGGTACCGGTTAAAAAGAAAACATCCTCTCCCCGCATCCTGTGCCACCTGGCAACACAATCACCAAAAAGTTTTTCATAGGCATGCCCGATATGAGGGAGTGCCGAAGGATAATCAATAGCCGTTGTTAAATAAAATTTTTTCAATTTGCCCTGCTCACAGTAATCCTGTCTTTAAAAGTTTCAACATCTTCAATCCCGAGCCTGCGCATTACAGGCTTGACACAGTGCGCCACGCCACATGCCATCCCAAGCCGAATTGCATCCTCAACATTCCCGCTGTTCAAATAGGAAAAGAGAAACCCTGCAAGCAGAGCATCTCCGGCGCCTACTGAATTCACAACATTTACTTCAGGAGAAATAGCTCTCCATACATCTTTCTTATCAGCAAGTATCATCCCGTCTCTCCCGAGAGACACAATAACCATGTTTATTCCCTTTTGTACAAGCGCCATTGCAGCCTGAACTGTGTCGTCAATAGAAACCAACTCCCTGCCGGAGATTTCTGCAAGTTCTTCCCGGTTTGGTTTTGCCAGGAACGGAGTTGCATTAAGACCTAACTCAAGAGGCACGCCTTTAGTATCAAGAGCACATTCCACCCCTTTATTACCGGCTTCATCAATCAATTCACAATATATATCTTCCGGCAATCCCCGGGAAAGACTTCCGGAGAAAATAACAAACCCGGTGTTATCAAGTGTCTTTGAAAAAACTCCAAGAAACTCCTCAATCTCCCTTTCGGTAACAAACGGCCCCGGCTCAAGCAAATGAGTTTCTGTGCCTGACCCTTTGTCGATAATTGTGGTGTTTTCACGAGTAATACCCGATATTTCAACAAAACAATTCCGGATTTTATCTCTTCCCAAGCTTTCCTTAAGATATTCCCCGTATACGCCTCCGCTGAAACCCGTTGCCGATGCGCCTGCTCCCAACAATCCCAAAACCCTTGCAACATTTATTCCCTTGCCACCCGCAACATAACTTGCCTCTTTTACCGTAACTAACTCTCCAATCCTAAAATTACTAACAGTAACAGTCCTGTCCAATGCAGGATTCAGCGTAACAGTCAAGAAATGCCCCCTGTGCCTATTTTTTTTCACGGTGTCCGCCCCACCAGGTTCTGATAAGATTTTTTGCGGGGATTTCTTCTTCCTGACCGTTTTCCAATTCCACCATAACTGTCTGCTTGAATGCGTTCACACCTGTCACTTTTCCCAGCCCTTTTTCAGTTGCAACTTCCGTGCCCTCTTTTGGCAAACGCTTGCTCAATTCCTTATACATCTCATGTTCAAATTTCAGGCAGCACATCAGACGACCACATAACCCGGATATTTTATCAGGATTAAGCGGAAGGCTTTGCCTCTGCGCCATACGTATACTAACCGGCTCAAAACTCTTCAGGAAACTTGCACAGCAAAGCGTCCGACCGCAACATCCTATCCCGCCTAACATCTTCGCTTCATCACGAACACCAATCTGGCGCATTTCAATTCTCGTCTTAAAAATACGGGCCAAATCCCTGACAAGCTCACGAAAATCAATCCTTTCCTCTGCTGTAAAGTAGAAAGTTATCCTGCTCCTGCCAAAAGGAACTTCAACGAGGACAAGTTTCATTAATAAGCCTTTTTCTTTTATTTTTTCTAAACACCGCCGGAAAGCATCGCGCTCCCTTTTCTCATTTTCCACACGTTGTCTTATATCCTCACGTGTAGCTAACCGGACAATAGATTTTATAGATTTGGGGACCTCGTTCTCAAGTACTACTTCAAGTTCTGAAAGCACCTCGCCGAACTCAAGTCCTCCCTCCGACTTAACTATACACTGGTCTCCCGGGGAAAGATGAAACTTATTAGCCTCGGCAGTAAATATTTTCTCCAGTTTCCCCGTCCTGACCTGAACTACGCGTCTCATGTCCTGCCTCCTACGGGTTGCTGCAACCTTAACAGTATAACTTCCAGCACCAGGCGGGAATTCGCATTAAGCTCAACCCACTGCTGTGCCTGGAGAATAAATTTCAATACACCTTTCAACTTTGTCATAGAAATGCCGGCAGCCGTATTCCTGATTGCCTCAGTATAATCTTCATTAACAAGCTTCAGGCTGCCTGTCTTAATCATGAACAAATCCCGGTGCCAGGTCAAAACCACTTCTATGAACCATGACAATTTTTCCCTAACCTTTGATGCTTCCTGCGCCCTGGAGAAAATCTCCTCAATATCTAAATGCTGTCCTTTAAGCCAGTTTAGGATTTCACTTCTTTCCTCAAGACCCCATTCAAGTAAAGAAAAAGCCCTGCCGGGACTTCCTTCACTCAAACCCGCAACAAATGCAGCCTTCTCTTCCGAAATATCCAGTTTTAATTGTAAAATCGCAACAATCTCCTCAGTATTCAAGCTCCTGAAATTAACCCTCTGACAGCGCGAGAGAATGGTAGGAGGAAGAAAATGCGGATGAGATGTCGTAAGAATTAAGACAGACTCTTCAGGAGGTTCCTCAAGCACTTTCAGAAGTGCATTCGCACCCTGCTCTCTCATCCTGTCCGCATCGGATATTACAAAAACCTTATATTTTCCTTCAACAGGTCTGAGATGAATCTCCCTGCGCAGACTGCGAATTTTGTCTATTGTAATTATGCGAGCAGGACCTTCGGGTCCAAGAATCCTGAGATCGGGAAAAGAAAGAGCTTCAATCTTATGACATACCGGACACCTGCCGCAACCATCCTGCCCTTCCTCTTCACAATTCAAAGCCTGCGCCAATGAAATAGCACACGAAGTTTTACCGACTCCCTTTATTCCCGTGAAGAGATAAGCATGAGAAACTTTTCCAGACTTCACAGATCCCTGAAGCATCCCGACTGCCTGTGGCTGTCCTGCAATATTTTTGAAAGACAATCTACCTTTCCTTCATCTTCTGTTCGAGAAACTTATCCACACACCTCCTGACAGCCCTTTCCGTCTTCTTCATATCTCTATCCACATCAACTATTCGAACCCTCTCAGGTTCAACCCTGGCAAGCCCGAGATAACCTTGCCTTATCCGCTGATGAAAACTCAACTTTGTTTTCTCAATCCTATCAAGTTTCCTGCCATCTGCCCTTTTCTTGGCCCTTTTCAACCCAATCGGAGTTTCTACATCAAGTACAATCGTAAGATCAGGAACTAAATCCCCTACAACGAATCTGTTAAGACTTCTTATGAATTTTTCGTCCATTCCACGTCCGTATCCCTGGTAAGCAACCGTTGAATCAGTATACCTGTCACATATAACAACCTTACCTTCATTCAATGCCGTTTTCATCAATTCCTCGACAACCTGACACCGGCTTGCCAAAAATAGAAACAATTCCGTCCTGTCAACCATCTCTTCATTCTTATCGGACAGCAGAATATTTCTTATCTGTTCCCCGATCCTGGTCCCCCCCGGCTCGTGAACATGAACAAATTCAACCCCCTTGTTCTCGAGATACGAACATATCTTCTCACAATGAGTAGACTTCCCGCTTCCTTCCACCCCCTCAAAAGTAATAAGCAACCCTCTTGGCATTTAATTACCCTCCCCCCTGACACATTAATACCTACCAGCAGAGCCGATAAGCCGAATCCTGTCGTGGACGACCATTTATCTATGCAGCCTACCCGGAAGTCGAATGAAACGGGCAGTTTCATATCCTCCCCGCAACTATTTTTCAGAACAGTTCTATTCATGAAACAGATGCGGAGAGAATTCCTCCCCTATTTGGCCTTGCTCCGGACGGGGTTTACCCTGCCTCCGATGTCACCATCGGAGCGGTGCGCTCTTACCACACCTTTTCACCCTTACCTCAGCACATAATACAGACTACATGGTGAGGCGGTATATTTTCTGTGGCACTTTCCTTGCCCGCCATGCTCCTTCAACGGGCAGTCCCGACTCTCATCAGGACCATCCTGCCCTGCGGAGTTCGGACTTTCCTCCCGCCACACTTCTCTGGCGGGCGATCGCCTAGCTCTGCCAGTTACATTACCTATAATGCATCCTCAACCGCCTGATTGGCAAGATTATCTGCCTCTCTATTTTTTTCTCTTTTTATGTGTGAAATATCAATCTTTTCAAAACCAGTGCAGAGATGGTCAACCTGTTTTTTTAACCGCTTCAACTCCTCATTTCTGACCATATATTTGCCGCAAACCTGCCTGGCAACAAGCTCGCTGTCGGTAAAAACCGCTACATCTTTTGCCTTCATAATAAGAGCTTCCTGCAGAGCATAAATCAATGCGGTATATTCCGCAACGTTGTTTGTCGTAACCCCAATGTACTCACATATTTTCTTAACCGTTTTGCCATCGCTATCACAAACCATGACTCCAATCCCGGATTTTCCCGGATTCCCCCTGGACGCCCCATCAGTATAAATCCTGAGAGGATTCATTTCTCTTCCCAATAAAGTAATCTTGAACACCTCTCACAGGTTATTATCTTATCCCTCTTCATAAGTTCACTAACAACCTGCGGCGGGAGTTCCATAAAACATCCCTGACACGTATTATTCCTGACAGCCACAAAAGCCAATCCATCCTTTGCTTTTTTTATCTTTTCATACCTGGAAAGCAAATCCGAATTCACTTTTGAGCCTCTCAAATTACGTTCCTCCGTATATTTTAAAAGTTCTTTCTCCAGCTGTTCCACTCTTTTTTTGTTTTCTTCCTCCATACTTACCAGTTCCTCCCCGCATTTTGCAAGTCTACCCTTTTTTTCACCTATCAATCTGGTAAGTTCCTCTGCACGTTCCATAAACACCAGGACGTTTTCTTCCGACTCAAATTTTTCTGTCTCAACATCCTGGATTTCCTTAAGAAGTGCACTATATGCCTCATTTGTCTTGACCTGATTCTTCTGCGCCCTGTATTTACCCAAAGATTCAAGCTTCTCGTCAAGCTCTCTTTCCTTCTGCCTCCTCTCCTTTCTCAAGTTTTCAAGCTCATTTTCCATCTCAGCAACTTCCTTCTCTATCCTTCCTATTTCCTGCCGGATAGCAACAATTCCGGGCGGCACCTCATCTTTCTCCATACCCAGCTTCTGAATAACCTTATCAAATCCCTGCACCTCAGCCAACAATCGCATATCATCATATAACTGCTGAACCACCTGTTCCCCTCTTCTTAATTGCCGAATGCGTCTCTCTCCCTGCGTAATCGAAAAACCGAACCTGCCTTCCGTATATTACACACCGCATTCAACCTGGTGGGCGATACTGGATTTGAACCAGTGACTTCTTGCCTGTGAAGCAAGCACTCTCCCGCTGAGTTAATCGCCCCTCTTTTCCCCGGCAGAGACAGATTCCTGTTTGCGGAATTGAGGGACTCAATCCGCACTCAATATGGTGGGCCCAGTAGGACTCGAACCTACGACCAACGGATTATGAGTCCGCTGCTCTAACCAACTGAGCTATGGGCCCTCTTTTTCCGGTACCAAATACAGGCTTCGGATTGCGGAAAAAAAGCCACATCCGCACTCCGCTCCGCATTGGATATCCTCCTCTACCTTCTCGCAGCCCATATTATACTATGCTTCAAACGACTTGCAAGCCCTTTTTTGCTCCTTACATTCCACTTCCAGAAATTTGCTTTCCGCTGCTCGCCAACCACATACCCCAATAAGTTTCATATCAGAGTATCTGGGAATATTAGAGCACGCTTTTTACCATCTGTGAAGAAAAAATTCTCCCAAATTGGCTGTTTTCTTCCTATGGTTGAGAGGGGGTTCAAATCAGGGCAGAGCATTCCCCTGGAAGCAGTGAAGAGACCACGTGGATTATAAAGAAACGTTACGGAGGCAAAGGAAAAAAGGCTCTCTCCTTTCGGACAGATACCCGGGAGCATAACCTTCCCATTTGTCAAGCTTAATGCCGACGGCATAGCCTCACAACAAAGATAATCCGGAGATGCTTCCATCAATCTTACAGAGCGAATCCGGAATGCTTATAGCTTTTTTATATGCTCCATATAGGAGGTGTTTGTCACACCCCTGTATTATCCTGTCCCAGGGGAAAATTTCTTCTTCTGCCCTCTCACGCTCGAGGTNGAACGCAGGGTCTACACCAACCTCACGAAAGGCTTTTCTCCAGTCGCCGGTCTCAGATGCTTTCTCAATAACCCGTCCTACTTTTCTNTCTCCNCTCGCAAGCACTCCCTGAAACAAGCTCCGTCTTACACTTTCATGTATCAGGTCAATACCGCCGACTTTATCAAACTCTTTACTTATCATCTTTACCCGCGATGAAAGCACGTTTCCTTTCTCCATCCTTGCCCATTGAAACGGCGTCGCAGGCTTTGGAACAAAAGGATTAACGCTAACAGTAATTCTCGGACTTCTGCGCGAGAAGCGACCTGCAATCTTCCGGACATTTATCACAAATTCCAACAGCGCCTCAATGTCGCTATCGGTTTCAGTAGGTAGTCCTATCAAAAAATAGAGCCTTATGTGCTCAACCCCTGCCGCAGTTACTGCCTCTATCTGTGCAAAAATCTCTTCATCATGAATATCTTTGTTTATTATCCTGCGCAATCTCTCGGAACCCGCCTCCGGGGCAATAGCAATTGTCTTCTGCCNGCTTNCCTTCAATGCTCTGATTACTCCATCCCCCGCCCTACCCGGCCTGAGTGATGATAAAGAAACAGTCCCGCCCATATCAAATATCCCCGTCACGACTTCATCAAGATACGGATATGAAGCTATCTCAAGACTTACAAGTCCCACCCTGTTCCTTATCCTCAACCCCTTCCCCGCAAGGCTAAGCACTTTCTCAAAAGACCGGGAACGAAAAGGCTTGCATACAGACCCAGCCAGGCAGAACAGACACCGCCTCGGACAACCTCTGGTCAGTTCAATCATGAACATATCCCCAAACGCTGTATTGGGAGTAACAACAGATGACGCCGTATCAAAGTCATCAAGATTCTCCAGCCATCTTCTTTTGACGGCACGCTTCTCTTTCAGGGAAGGGATATATACCCCTTCTATCTCCGCCAATTCCCTTAAAAGTTCCACACGTCCCAATTTCTTCCTCAATGCTCTGTAACTATTGATAAAATCATCTAAAAGTTCTTCTCCTTCCCCGATTAGAAATATGTCAACAAACTCCGCCAGCGGCTCAGGATTGACTGAAGAAGCAAACCCGCCTGCNATAATCAACGGATGGACTTGTCCCCTCTGGGCAGACCGAAGNGGAATACCGGCGGAATGCAATATTCTCAGAACATTCAGATAATCCAGTTCAAAAGAAATTGAAAAGGCAAGTATTTGGAAATCACTCAGTAAAGTTTCCCTCTCAAGCGAACGGGGAAACTCAGAAAGGAAGATTCTCTGGCAGGACACATCCCGAATTCTATTCAGTTGACCATAGACCGTCTGAAAACCAAGATTTGACATTCCCGTAAAATAGCTGTTCGGATATATAAGACCAACAGAAATTTCACCATGTTTTAGACATGCCCCCATTTCATCAGAAAGCAACTTCTTTCTTTCTGATCTCGGGCTCCGGACTTTTAACTTTGGTCTCAGTTATCCGTCCCCCAGTATACCTCTTTCTTCATCCAGATGTATTCCCTGGAGATTCATCTTTAAACCGGCAACATCGTTGGAATTTATTAGAGCTTCCTGGTCAGTAATCATNCCTCTCTCAAGAAGCTTGATCAGCGACTGGTTCAGTGTCTGCATCTCTCCCCGTTCGTCATTCTGCATCACCTGAGGAATCTTCTTCATCTCATTTTCTCTTATCAGTTTTCTGATTGGAGCCGATGCAATCATCACTTCTGTGGCAGGAACCAGTCCCTTGCCATCCTTCATGGGGATGAGCCTCTGGCATGTCATTGCCGCAAGGTTCAGAGACAGAAGAGAACGTATCTGGTTGTGCTGAGACGGAGGGAAAAAATCGAGTATTCTGCCAAGTGAGTGCACGACATCCAGAGTGTGAAGTGTGCTCATAACAAGATGCCCTGTCTCCGAAGCCGAAAGAGCAACAGCAAAAGTCTCAGGGTCTCTCATCTCTCCGATGAGTATGACATCCGGGTTCTGCCGCATAGCATACTTCATGGCACTCTGAAACGAATCGGTATCTATTCCAACCTCTCTTTGTGNAATTACACTCATGTTGTCCTCGTGCAGAAATTCAATAGGATCCTCNACCGTAACAATGTGACAGCGTCTATGTGCATTCACGTAGCTTATCATCGCCGCTTGTGTGGTTGACTTGCCTGTTCCAGTAGGACCCGTAACAAGCACCAGGCCTTTTCTGAACAGGGCTATTTTTNCCAGGACAGGAGGAAGATTCAATTCTTCGAATGAAGATATNTCTGTTCTGACCCATCTAACGGCAATTGCAATTGTACTACGCTGTCTATATATATTTAACCGGAACCTCCCCGTGTTTTTAACTGTATACGCAACATCCATCTCATTCTGCCCAAGGAATTTTTCCCACCGCTCATTACCGAGGACAACCTTAGCAATTGCTTCCATCTCCTTCTCGGAAAGAATCGTCCCGGCAGGCACCAGTTCTTCTCCCACCCGAAACACTGGCGGACCCTGAACTCTCAGATAAAGGTCAGTTGCTTTCTGTCCAACCATTTCCCTCAGCAAATCGTCAAAGTTCATGCGTCCCTCCTTCTCTTCCTCAAAAATGTCGGTATATCAAGCTCGTCTTCTACATGCCCAAGATAAACTCTTTTCCCGCTGATGAACCCCGGCGAAGGTTTTTCCGCNAGGTCAACAACAGGAGACAATCCTGTTGCAACAACCGTCACTTTCACGTTCTTCTTCATACGCTTGTCGATTGTTACTCCGAGAACCACGTTCTGTCCGCAGCATCGTGAAACTACCTCAGTTATCTCATTCACATCTTCCTGCGTAATGCCTTCTCCTCCGGAAATGCTTATCAAGACATTCTTCACCGCACTAAGGTCAATATTCTGAAGCATCGGAGACTTCAATGCAAGTTCAGCCGCACTGCTCGCCCGTCCTTCCCCTTTGGCAATCCCAACTCCGAAAGCCGACTCGCCCGCCTTTTCCAGAACCTGTCTCAAATCCGCAAAATCAAGATTAATCAGGCCCGGGAGCTTCACAGGTTCGCAGATTGCACAGATAGCTTCAAGAAGCATACTGTTAGCCCTATCGAAAGCAGTAAGTAAAAAAGAATCGGTTTGAGTGAATAACTTTTCATTCGAAACCGAGATGATGGTATCAACAACTCCTTTAAGTTCCTTTTCGCCCATCTCCGCCTGGGTTATCCTCTTTGTCCCTTCGAAATCAAAAGGTTTTGTCACCACGGCAACGGTCACGGCTCCGAGCTCAGATGCAAGTTCGGCAACTATTGGGCTTGCGCCTGTGCCAGTTCCTCCGCCAAGTCCCGCTACGATGAATACAAGTTCAGCTCCCTTCAGCAACCCGGCTATTCTTTCCCGCTCTTTGTATATTGCTTTTCTCCCGATATCAGGATTGCCGCCGCTGCCCAGACCTTTTGTCAGTTGAGCCCCAATGCGAATTGTCCTGGGAATTCGCAGTTTTTTCAAAGCTCTGGTGTCGGTGTTAATAGCAAGAAGTGCAATGTTTCCACTCCATTCATGCATCTTGTCCACGACCGTACAACCTGCACCGCCAACCCCGACAACCTTTATTCTATCCGCATAGCAAACTTCTTCGAATTCAATCATTTAAAAGAACTCCGTGTACCATTCCTTCATCCTTCTCACAACTTTCCCAAACACATTGCTTCCGCCGAACCTGCCTCTTCCTCCCTGAGTCCCTTCCATGAACCCATATTGCACAAGACCGACTGCAGTTGCATAAATGGGGCTTATCCCCACTTTTTCAAGGCCGCTCACTCCCCTTTCCGGTCTCCCGATACGAGCCGGCATATCAAAAATACATTCAGCCATCTGCTGAATTCCCGGCAGGAGCGACGTTCCCCCGGTAAGGACAACTCCAGACCCCAGAAACGGGGCAAGTCCGGTCTTACCGAGCTCCTGCTCTACAAGAGCAAGAATTTCCTCTATCCTCATTTCTATAACCTCACACAGAAACCCCTGAGACACCTCATCCCTCATGCCCTCAAGATGCACTTTTTTCTCCCCGGGGGCAAGGTTCCTCATAGCCCGGCCGTAACTTTTCTTCAACTCTTCGGCATGCGGCGTCGAAATATGGGAACCTATAGCGATATCGTTTGTTACATGGTCTCCTCCGAGTGCAAGGATTTGAGTGTGTCTGACTCCACCTCTATTTATCGCAATTATATCTGTTGTACCTCCGCCTATATCAATCAAGACAACCCCGATATTTTTTTCATCTTCGCTGAGAACCGCCCGCGCAGATGCAAGCGGCTGAAGAATAATATCTTCAACCTCAAACCCTGCACGGTTCACGCAATTTATAATGTTCTGAGCCGATGCAACAGCTCCCGTCACAATATGTACCTGCACTTCAAGCCGCTTCCCCGGCATCCCGACAGGATCCTTTATTTCTCTATGGTCATCTACTACAAACTCCTGAGGCAGTGCATGTATTAGTTCTCTATCCATAGGGAGAGCAATTGCCTTCGCAGCGTCAATCGCCCGTTCGACATCCCTCCTGTTTATCTCTGCTCCGGACGTAAGAACAACCCCGCGACCATCCATACTCCTTATATGCCCCCCTGCTATGCCTGCATAAACCTTCGTTATTTCAACACCTGACCGTCTCTCTGCTTCTTCAACCGCTCTTCCGATTGAATCAACTGTACTCTCGAGATTCACAACCATTCCCTTACGAAGCCCTTTCGAAGGCGTAACCCCGACACCTCTTATATTTATTTCATCGTCTCCCACTTTTTCCCCAACGAGAGCGCAAATCTTTGTTGTTCCAATATCAAGTCCTACAACAAAATCATCTGTTTTCATTTTTTAGGCTTCACAATTACTCTATTCTCGCCAAAACGAAGATCCAGGTAATATGCTTTCTCGCCCTTACTGTTCAAATCCGCCATGACAGCAGAAGCTTTATTAATCTTCTTCTCAAGATTACCTCTCCCCAACCTTATCTGCATTCCTTCCTTCCCAACAAAAAGAACAACATTTTTAGGCTTACCGACACTTATTTCAGATAGAGAGGCAAAACTTTCAAGGTTCGATGAATAAACATAATCCAGGACTTCAAAAGCCAGTTCCAGTTTAGCTCCCGTCAATTTCATGCCGGTCTTTATCTCACTGATTCCCAATCCTGTGATAAGAGGAAAGTCATATTCTCCGTCAATTACCACACCCTCCCTGTCTATCCCGTAGATTCCATTAGAGCTTATCAAAGCAACAGGTATCCTCAACTGCAGTTTGATAGAAATGGTGCCACTGTAGAAATTTCTTGAAACCTCAGCATCCTTAATACGGGGTTCATCCAAAAGTTTTTCTCTCATTTTCATCAGGTCTACATCCAACAGGTTTGTATCTTTGGATATATTTATTTTTCCAAGAAGTTCCATATGGTCCAAATGACCTAATCCCTCAAACCTTATATCCCTTACCGGCAGCTCGGGCAGCTTTATGGAACTGCAGACTAAATACACCAGCGATAGTACAAATAACATCAGAGAGATTTTCAGCAATGTTTTGTTTGAAATCCTGCTTATATTACGTTTTTTCTTATTTCTGCGCTTTATTTTAATATTTTTGCTTCTGCGTTTGTTAGGCTTGCGTTTCATCTCAAGACACCTTCATTTCCCCAAAACACCCGTTTCATGAAACATGTAATTTGTACTCGCAAAAGTCTACTGTCATGTCAACTAAATCGTAGTTGCTTGATTTATCAAGCTTTCTCTCCAATAAGCCCAATAAATTGGGCAACTACCCTAAATTATTAACTTGACGTTACACTACCCTGATTCTGTTTGGCAGAGTGATCCCTGCAGACAGTACTGCTTCTATCTGTCCGTCATCTCAAGCAACTCTCTGCACAGCCTGCCGAGTGTNATACCTTCAGCCCTCGCAGCTTCAGGAAATAGACTTGTCCCCGTCAACCCGGGAATCGTATTTATCTCAAGCACATAGACAACACCGTCCTCAGCAACAATCATGTCTATCCTCGCAAATCCGCGGCATCCCGCCGTATGATAAGCAGAAATCCCTATATCTTCCACCTGTTTTTTCTTATCAGGCAAAAGAGGTGCAGGCAAAATATGTTCGCTCATACCCGGTTCATACTTTGCAAGATAATTATAAAACTCCTGTTTCGGGGCGATTTTAATGATCGGAAGGACCCTCGCTCTATCGTTACCTATGACGCTTACTGTTATTTCCATTCCGGGAATATACTTTTCCACGAGAGCGCAACCGTCATGCTTAAATGCATGTTCAAGAGCTTTTTCAAGTAGTTTCTCTTCTCTGACAACTGATACCCCAATTGCAGAACCTTCCGAACGCGGCTTTACTACGACAGGAAAACCTAAATTGCCAATCTTTTCCCTGCTGTAACTCCGTTCGGTTGCCAGATAACACGGAGGAGTGCATATCCCGGCAGAACTGAAGAGCTGTTTTGCCGCATATTTGTTGAAACATACAGCACTCGCAACAACCCCCGAACCCGAATACGGCATACTTACTTTCTCGAGGAAACGCTGGATTCCCCCGTCCTCACCAAAACGCCCGTGAAGGGCAATAAAAACAACATCAATTTCCTTTTCTTGAAGGGTCATCTTCAACGCATCGCCCTTATCATCAACCACATCTATACCTACAGCACTCAATCCCTCTTCATTTAAAGCCGCAAGCACGCTCCTGCCTGACATAAGTGATATCTCACGCTCATCTGATACCCCTCCCATGAGAACCGCTATTTTTTTATGGTCAATCTCCAACTATCTTTACCTCTCTCTCAAGTTTTATTCCCAAACGCGCAAAAACTTCACCCTCAACCATTTTTATAAGAGTACAAACATCCTCTGCACTTGCCCGGCTTTTATTTATGATAAAGTTGGCATGCTTTGCTGAAATTTCCGCGCCACCAATCCTTTCCCCCAACAATCCGGCTTTCTCAATGAGTTCTCCCGCAGATTGTCCGTCCGGATTCTTGAAGATACATCCTGCACTCAGAAAATCCAGAGGTTGTCTTAACCTGCGATATTCAAGGATTTCATTCCTCCTGCCTATTATATTTTCTTTTTTCCCTTTTCTCAACCCTATCTCAACTTCAATGATTATTACCTCATCGGGAAGAGAGCAATTTCTATAAGTGAAATTCATTTCTTTAGCACTTACAGTCTCCACATTCATACCGGAGTTAAGAACCCTCACCCCTCTAACAATATCTCCGATCTCTCCACTCCGGCCTCCGGCATTCGCCACCACTGCTCCGCCGATAGTCCCGGGGATACCCGCAGTGAATTCAAAACCTTTAAGCTCAAAAACAGTAGCCCTATCAAGGATTTCCGGCAAAGAACTCCCTGCACCGGCAGTAACACAATCATCTTTAACATTAACCGTACGAAAATTCACAAGGTTCACTACAACTCCTCTAAACCCGCCATCTTTAACAAGCAAATTTGTTCCGTTCCCAAAAATCATCCATGGCAATTGTTCCTGCCGAAGAAACAGCAGCAGACCAGACAGGTCCTCAATATCCATCGGCTCAACCCAGAAATCAGCCGGCCCGCCAATCCTGAAAGAAGTATGTTTGCTAAGCAACTCCCCGAATTTAACATCTCCCCTCATTGTTTTTCTTAACCGTGTCTGTAATTTATTCATCGGATTCGGGATTGATACCCCTGCATAAAAAGTAACAAACAATTCACAATGAAGTCAGACTGTCCAATACAGGCTGAACAAGCTTGTTAATATCACCGGCTCCCAAAATAACGACCAAATCCCGATTTTTCACAATTCCCGCCATCGCAGCTATAACATCCTGCATATCCGGAATATAGTGTACAGGGATATTCCCCCGTTTTTTAACTTGATCAACAATTATTTGTGATGAGATATTTTCTGCAGGGATTTCTCCTGCCGGGTAAATATCGGTCACTATCAATTCATCGGCATTACCAAATGCCTTCCCAAAATTCTCTGCCAGTTCCAGCGTCCTGCTATAACGATGCGGCTGGAATATTGCAACCACTCTTCTACCGGATTTTTTGCAGGCATCAAGAACAAACTCTATTTCAGTAGGATGATGAGCATAATCTTCAATTACAAGCACACCACCTTCCTCGCCTCTGATCTGAAACCTTCTCTCCGTCCCGCGAAAACCGGAGAGAACATCCTTCATCACCTCAAATTTTACATCCGCTGTAATTGCAATGGAACATGCCGCAAGCGCGTTATATATGTTATACGTTCCAGGCAGGTTAAGTTCAATCCTGCCAAGCCTCTTAGTTTTATAAAAAACTGAAAATTTCGATTTTGCAAACTCCGTGACCACATCCTCTCCCCTCACCGTGCAACTTTCACCAACACCGTACGTAACAGCTTTCTTCCATTTACCTGCCTTCAAAAGTTTAACATTATTTGGATGGTCGGAAAAGAAAACAGTGCCATTTCTTGAAAATACAGCATCAGAAAATGCGGCAAAAGCACCAAGCAAACTTTCAAAATCTCCGTAATAGTCAAGATGGTCGTCTTCAATGTTCGTAACTACAGCAAGTTCGGGCGAAAGCTCCAAAAATGTTCCGTCACTCTCGTCAGCTTCTGCAACAAAATAATTTCCCTTTCCGGCACAGGCATTACCCCACACTGCATCCACCTCGCCTCCCACAAGAACCGTTGGTTGTAATCCCGCTTCTTTGAGAATCAGGGAAATGATAGCCGTTGTTGTTGTCTTCCCATGTGTCCCGGCTACAGCAATCCCGGTTTTCTGCTGCATCATTGAAGATAAAGCCTGCGAGCGGGTAATGCAGGGAATAGATTTNTTTCTGGCAAACCTCAGTTCCGGGTTCTGCGGGGANATAGCCGAAGAAAAAACAACCAGGTCTACCCCTTCTATATTCTCCTCGCTGTGTCCCGCATAAATCCTCACTCCCTCCCCTGCCAGTTTTCTGGTCTGCTCACTTTCCGCTACATCGGATCCACTAATAGAATAACCAAGTTGAAGCAGTATGCGCGCCATCCCGCTTATGCCGGCTCCACCAATTCCAACAAAATGTATTTTCTTTGTTCCCCGGCGAAACATCGTCATGTTCTTCCTCTATCTGTCAAACCTCACCACACATGAAACGGGTTGGCAAGCCAACCCCTAATGCCAGCATCCTCTCCGCTACTTTTCTTGCAGCCTCGGGTCTCCCAAGTTTCATACTACCAGCTGCCATTTTTTCTCTCTTCTCCCGGTTTTTCATCAAATCCACCACAACTTTTTCAAGTTTGCTTTCAACTTCACCATCCTTAACAAGCACTCCGCCGCCTCGCTCACATACCCAGCGTGCATTAAATTCCTGATGATTATCTCTCGCCCACGGATAAGGAACATACACTGCAGGGATTCCCTTAGCAACAACTTCGGCAATTGTCCCTCCACCCGCTCTGCATACAATCAGGTCTGCAGCATTATAAACATTTTCCATACCTTCAATAAAAGGAAATACATATGTGCGCACAGGCAGTGACCCGTATTTTCGTACTATCGCAGGATAATCCCTTCTACCCGTAATATGAATAACCTGCCATGCCGCAACCAAAGCAGAGTCTTCCTGGAACTCCCTGAGCACTTCAGAAACTGCCATGTTCATTTTATGAGCACCGTGACTTCCCCCGAATATAACCAGATTGAGCTTATCTTTTTCAAGTCCCAGGCTCTCTACCCCACGTAACCTGCTCCCTGTCAGGATACTCTTTCTTACCGGATTACCCGTTACATATACGTTAGAAAATTTAAGAAACTTCTTTGTCTCCGGGAAACTAACCTCAATCTCATTTACAAATCTTGAAAGGAATTTGTTCGCAAGACCTGGAATGTAATTCTGCTCCTGAATCACGCTTTTTTTTCCGCAGACTATCCCGGCTAAGACCAGAGGAACGCTTGCGTAACCTCCAAGACCTGCAACTACATCAGGCTTGAAATTCCTGATGACTAAGAGAGATTCGAAAAAACCAACAGCAAGCTGAAATCCCGTGCTTACCCATTTCAACAAAGAGCGGGGGTTCCACTTCCCCGCAGTTACCGTTCTATAAGGAAAACCATAATATGTTATTGNATCCAATCCTTCCCAATCTCTGTTTACAACAAAAAGGGGTTCCGAAGCAGCATCCTGCAACTTCAACTCTTCAGCAACAGCTATTCCCGGGAAAATATGCCCTCCCGTCCCGCCTCCCGCCAGAATAACCCTCATCGTTTTCTTATCCCAGACATGCGGTGCCTTTCTATATTAACAAGAAGTCCTGCCCCGGTCATAGTGACCAATAGTGATGAACCGCCGAAACTCACAAAAGGTAAAGGTAATCCTTTGGTAGGCAAACAACCGCTGACAACACCCATATGTATTATACCCTGCAAGGCAATCATAACAGTTACTCCAATACCAATCAGGTAAGTAAACCGGTCAGGGGCATTTTTGCAAATTTTCATACCGACACAAAAAAAGCCGACAAACAGCAGTACTATAATAGATGTACCAATAAACCCCATTTCCTCCCCTATTATAGAGAAGATAAAATCTGTGTAAGATTCGGGCAAATAATAGAGTTTTTGTACACTATGCCCGAGTCCTTTTCCGGCAAAACCACCAGAACCCAGAGCAATAAACGACTGGGTGATTTGATAACCCGTGTTCGAAGGATCTTTCCACGGATTGATAAAGACAAGCATTCTCTGTAAACGATAACTTTCCTTGAAAATCATCAAAACAGCTACAGGCATTGCCGCTCCTGCCATCAGAAGAAGATGCTTGATGTTTGCTCCTGCAACAAACATCAATACTAAGATCACTGTCCCTGTGATAACACTCGTGCCGAAATCAGGTTGTTTAAGGATCAACCCAACTGTTACAGCAAGCACAATAACAAGGGGCAATATCCCATGGCAAAATTTCTCAACCTCGACATGCTTTCTTGAAAGAAAATGAGCGCTATAGATTATCAGTACAAGTTTTGCCATTTCAGCAGGCTGAAAACTCCATCCTCCAAACCTTAACCATCTTCTTGCACCACCCACCTTCGTTCCGATACCCGGAATAAGCACAAGAATAAGGAAAAACCAGATNAGGATAAGCAACGGTTTTGACATTGTCTTTAGAGAATCCATCGGCACCAAACTTGCAACCACCATTGCCACTATAGCAAATCCGGCCCACATCAATTGACGTTTCAGAAAATAATACTGGTCAGCAAACTTATCCTCAGCAGATATTGCACTTGTACTGTATATCATTATTATGCCGAACGTAACGAGAATAAACGTGATTGTGAAAATGTATTTCATCTGCCTAAATATCCTGCCTCAGCCTTGAAAACCCTGCCTCTCTCCTCAAAATTCCTGAACATATCAAAACTACTGCAGGCAGGAGACAACAGAACCACATCACCGGAAGATGCAACCGAGAAAGCTTTTCTCACCCCGTCTCCGAGAGAATCAACCTCTATGCACGGGACCACTCCTTCAAAAGCACATTTCATTTTCCCCCGCGCCTCACCTAACAATACCACAGACTTTGCCTTTTCCTCCAGGAGTTTCCGGAGGACGCTGTAATCACTGCCTTTATCCCGTCCGCCGCAAACCAATATAATCGGCCGGGTAAAACTTTTCAGAGCTTCAGCACAAGCTGCAACATTTGTCGCTTTTGAATCATTGAAAAATTCCACGCCTTTCACCGTTCTCACATATTCGAGACGGTGTTCAAGCCCGGAGAATTTTGAGACTACATCTCCTATTGTTTCACTTTTTCCACCGTATATCAACCCAACAGCTGCAGCCGCAAGACAATTCTCCAAATTATGCCCGCCTTTCATGCTGATATCCCGGACACGACAAATTCGCTCTTCTTTCCCATTCAGCCTGGCAACTATCTCTCCCGCATCTACAAATATGCCTTCATCAAGAATCTCCCTCCTGCTAAATCCCACAACGGAAGCAGAACTGTCTTCAGCAAGCGTTGAAACTTCATTATCATCAATATTCAGAACTGTCCAGTCGCTGCTTTTCTGATTCCGCAACAGACGAGCTTTTGCCGCCGCATAATCCTTAAAACTCCCGTAGCGGTCGAGATGGTCAGGTGTAATGTTCAGAATCACAGAAATATACGGGCGAAACGTTTCAATATGTTCCAGTTGAAAACTGCTTACCTCGGCTACAACAATAGTTTCTACGCTTAACTCCCAAAGAATCTCCGTGAGAGGGAGCCCGATATTGCCGGCAGCTTCAATTTTCTTCCCGAGCCTGTTGAGTAAATCCGCAATAAGTGTCACTGTCGTTGTCTTCCCGTTGGTTCCGGTTACCGCTACTACAGGAGAAGAACAATACAGGGCAAACAATTCGATTTCACTTATTATACGAATACCCGCTTTCTTTGCCGACATGACAGCAAGCGCATCCTGTGGAACGCCAGGACTTATAACTATCATCTCGGCATCTTCGGTTGCCCTCCTGCCGTCGTTCCCAAGTTTTAGCTTGACTTTTCCGCTGCCGAGTTTGTCTATTGCATCCTCCAAATTTTCCTTACCCCTCACATCTGTTACAGTAACTTCAGCACCTTTGTCAAACAGTAGCTTAGCGGCAGAAAGCCCGCTTTTCCCAAGCCCAATAACAGTAATTCTCTTTCCTTTTACACTCATTTTCAAGATTAACTATTCGGCAGACTGCCGCCCCTACCGTAACTTCAACGTGCTCAGACTGAGAACGGCAAATATTGCCGCAATAATCCAAAATCTGACAATAACTTTCGGCTCTGCCCATCCATGGAACTCAAAATGATGATGCAGAGGAGCTATTTTAAACACCCTTTTACCGCACAACCGGAATGAAACCACCTGAATTATGACGGAAAGGACCTCCACGACAAAAATTCCGCCTGCAATGATGAGCAGAAGTTCCTGTTTAGTAACAACAGCCACAGCTCCTATTGCACCTCCAAGCGCAAGCGAACCTGTATCTCCCATAAAAACCTGAGCAGGATACGCATTGAACCACAGAAATCCAAGGCAGGCTCCAACAAGGGATGAACAGAATACAGCAAGCTCACCGCTGCCTTCGACAAACAGGATGCCAAGATACTTGCTTATCTGCCAATTCCCCACAACGTACGCAAAAATGGCATAGACTAAAGCAACAAAGATCACATTGCCCGCAGCAAGCCCATCCAACCCATCCGTAAGGTTAACAGCATTGGATGAACCTACAATAACAAGGACAATAAATATAATGTAGAACCAGGAAAGGTTAAGGAACAATTCTTTGCAAAACGGGACTGTCAGAACAGGTGTCAATCCACGTGTAAGGTAAGGCAGGTAATTGCCGTCTACCACATCAGTATTCCACAGGACAGCTGTTCCTGAACGGTGATAAAACAAATACAGACCTACAATCAACCCGAGCAGTATCTGTCCGATAAACTTGTTCCTGCTTCTCAACCCGTGCGGAGTTGACCGCAGTTTGGTGAAATCATCAGCAAATCCAAGTATTCCAAGCCATACGAAAACAAATAGAACAAGCAGTATAAACCTGTTTGAAAGATTTGCCCAGAGCAGACAGGAAAAAAGCACCGCAATACCGATGAGGACTCCCCCCATCGTAGGAGTACCTTTTTTCTCTTTGTGAAGGGTTTCGAGGTGCCGAGAATCATTCTTCCCCCGCCTCTCCGTTATCCCGACTCTCTTAAGCTTCCCGATAATCCACGGACCTGCAACAACACAGATTATGAAAGAAGTTATTGCTGCTGCAACAGAACGGAAAGTTATATAGCGGAGGACATTAAACCCGAAGAAAAAATCCCGCAAACACGGGTGGAGGAAATATAACATTAATATTAACCCTTACGGCGTACTATTTCTTTAACAACTTCTTCCATCCCCATCGCTCTTGATCCTTTGACAAGTATAATATCATACGGTTTTACCATGGACAACAACTTACTGATTAATTCCTGTTTCCCTTCACACAGGAAGACTTCCTTCATCCCTTCTTGCATCGCCGCCTCGCCCGCCATCCCTGCAAAATGCCCTGTTGTGAACAAAACATCAACGCTATGACCGGCAATAAATTTACCTGTCTTCCTATGAAATTCATCCGCTTTTTCCCCGAGCTCGCACATATCCGCAATTACGGCAATTTTTCTCCCTTTCTTCTTCTGCAGAAGACGAATTGCAGCTTTCACTGAATCCGGATTGGCATTATATGTGTCATTAATAACTTCAATTGTGCCACATATAACCGACTCCCCACGCATGGGAAGCGGCTCAAAATCTTCGAGCCCGCGTACTATTTCTTCTTTTCCCATGTCCAGGCAGGAAGCAACCGCTATTGAAGCAAGCGCATTATAAACATTGTGGTAACCGCTTGCCCGGAGCCTGACTTCAAATCCGCCGTTTAATCTAAACATTATCCCCCCGGACAACTCGGATATCGAATCAGCACAAAAATCTGCTGTTTTTTCCAAACCAAACGTGACTATTTTTCCGCTACATTTACTTTTCAACAACCGAAAGTGTTCATCATCCGAATTTAAAATGCAAGTGCCGCGAACTTCTGCCAAAAGTTCCGCCTTTGCCACTGCTATTTCTTCGACACTCTTGAAATGTCCGATATGAGCAGAACCTGTATTCGTAATAACTCCGATTTCCGGCTTCACAATACCTGCAAGACGGTATGCTTCACCCGCCTTATTCATGCCGATTTCCAGGACGCATACCTGATGGAGAGAATTAATCCGAAGCAGAGTGAGCGGAACACCTATCTCGTTGTTAAAATTCCCAGGGTTCCTCAGCGTCCTGAGCTTCCGTGACAAAATGGAAGCCGCCATTTCTTTTGTTGTGGTTTTTCCATTGCTTCCCGTTATTCCTACTACAGGAACCGAAAACCTGCTTCTATAATAACCCGCAATGTCCTGCAGAGCAGACACAGTATTCGTAACACGTATGACAACCTTATCCTTCGGCAGATTTTTCACGGACTCGGACACAATTACACCAGCCGCTCCTTTCCGGCAGGCATCCGGCAGAAAAGAATGACC
>JGI24724J26744_10000302_pt1 | contig 37914 bp, 40 predicted proteins | sample Cruoilmetagenom7_FD_26744 | JGI IMG/M metagenome (IMG submission 26744) | reverse complement strand
CACGCCAGATGCGAAACGCCCACAAGGCCTATGCCGACTGCACCGTGGATTGGTTGACCATATCGACACCGACGAATACATCCGCGATGGTGATGTTCTGATGCGGGACCTTATGGCCGAGAGCTGACGCACATGGCGGCGGGTACCATGGCGGCGGGCACACAGGCGCTTGATGCCCCCCCGGCTGGAAAAACTGCGCGCGGGCTTGTGGTCGAACAGGAATTCGACCCTATGCCAATGATTTCCAAAATGGGGGTGTCGGTCGATCTCAGCGTCGAAGGCTTCGACACGGCCCAGATCGGGCCTGAGCTGTAAATGCCCCCCGACACAGGCCGGGGGGCACATTGTATTGTGTCAGATCAGGACAGCGACGGGTCGATGGCCTTACAGGCCGCAACCAGCCCTTTTACCGCGTCGACAGATTTGTCGAACATGGCTTGTTCGTCCTTGGTCATCTTGATGTCGATCACACGTTCGATGCCACCGGCGCCGATCACGGTCGGAACGCCAACATACATGCCCTTCAGGCCCAGCGCGCCGTCCACATAGGCGGCACAGGGCAGAACGCGTTTCTGGTCTTTCAGGAACGCTTCGGCCATTTCGATCGCCGAAGACGCCGGCGCGTAATAGGCCGAGCCGGTTTTCAGCAGGCCAACGATTTCAGCGCCACCATCACGGGTGCGCTGGATGATTGCATCCAGCTTTTCCTGCGTGGTCCACCCCATGTCGACCAGATCGGGCAGCGGAATGCCACCAACGGTCGAATAGCGGGCCAGCGGCACCATCGTGTCGCCGTGGCCACCCAGAACGAACGCCGAGACGTCGCGCATGGACACGCCGAATTCTTCCGACAGGAAGTGACGGAAACGACCGGCGTCCAGAACGCCGGCCATGCCGACAACTTTTTCGTGCGGCAGGCCCGAGAATTCGCGCAGCGCCCAAACCATGGCGTCCAGCGGGTTGGTGATGCAGATCACGAAGGCGTTCGGGGCGTTGGCCTTGATGCCTTCGCCGACCGATTTCATGACTTTCAGGTTGATGCCCAGCAGGTCGTCGCGGCTCATGCCCGGCTTGCGGGCCACACCGGCGGTAACGATGCAGACATCGGCGCCCGCGATATCGGCATAATCTGTGGTGCCCGACATGTCGGCGTCAAAGCCTTCGACGGGGCCCGATTCCGCGATATCCAGCGCCTTGCCCTGCGGGATGCCGTCGGCAATGTCGAACAGGACGATGTCGCCCAGTTCTTTCAGTGCTGCGAGGTGTGCAAGGGTGCCGCCGATCATGCCGCTGCCGATTAGGGCGATTTTGGGTCTGGCCATGAGTTCGATCTCCGATCAGTTGAATTTCGCCAGAACGCCTAGTCCGAATGGGTCTTATAAGCAAGGGCGCTGCACTGCGGCGTTAACCTGACCTTGTATCCGTGCCTATTGGGCGATAGCGCTAAAGCGCAAGAAACGCGACGATTTGAGGGAAATATGCCCGAGGTTCTGGACCTGACATTCTTTCTGTTTGCGATCCCGGCGGTGATCTTTGCGGGGGTTTCAAAGGGCGGGTTCGGCTCTGGTGCAGCCTTTGCGGCAACGCCATTACTGGCGCTGATTCTGGAACCGGGTGCGGCGGTCGGGCTGATGTTGCCCCTGCTCATGCTGATGGATGTGACCGCGCTGAAACCGTATTGGAAGAAATGGGATGGCCCGTCGGCCTGGGCGCTGGTGCTGGGGTCAATCCCGGGCGTGATCCTGGGCGCGCTGGTTTATCGTGCCGTGAACCCCGATGTGTTTCGCGTGCTGATCGGGCTGGTTGCCCTGGGTTTTGTCGCCTTTCAGGGCGCGATCAAACTACAGCTGTATCGCCCGTCTGGGCGGCGTATGTCACGCACGGGCGGGCGAATTGCCGGGGCGGTCGCCGGGCTGACCAGTTTCATCAGCCACGCGGGTGGCCCCCCTGCCGCCGTTTTCCTGCTGTCGCGTGGGTTGGACAAAACCACCTATCAGGCCACCACTGTGGTCACCTTTTGGGCCATCAACCTCTTTAAATTTATGCCCTATGCATTTTTGGGCATTTTCACATGGCAAACGGCGAAAGCGGATCTATTCCTGATCCCCTTCGCCGTTTTTGGTGTCTGGCTGGGCGTCTGGGCGCATCGGATGTTTTCCGATCGCACCTATTTCGCGCTGACCTATGTGTTGCTGACCGTGACCGGGATCAAACTGATCTTTGACGCGCTGACCTGACCCTGAAATCGTTCAAGGACGGCGGCGGCCTCAGACCGGGTCCCCCAGCATGGCCGGGGTCAGCGCCTCATCCACAGTCTCAAACGCCTGTCCGGCGGCCACAAGGCAGGTCAGCCCTGACGGCAAGGTGACTGTGATCGTCCAGGTGCCGGTTTCCTGACTCGCGAACACCTCGACCACCTGGTTGTTCGCCGCCAACCCGATCGACTGACGCGTTTCACCATANNTGTTGGCCAGACGGTCCAGGACCGCGGCGCGTTCGGCACAGTTTTGCGACTGGGCAAACCCCTGCCCCGCCGTGATCAAGATCGCACCAATTCCAAGTCCCAAAGCAAGCATGTGCTGTTTCATGAGTCTTCCCTTTCATTTAGGGGCGTCAGCCGGGCCATCCGGTTTCCCGGCGACAAACAGTCCCTTCCGTTCCAGGCGCCGAGCCTCTTCCCGTTTCTCAAACGGCGGCCATCCGCGGGCCCTCCCGTCACTCGACATGCACGGAAATCCTGCGGTGTCGGGCGCAAAGAACTGGTTAACGCAGCGTTCGCCAAGACGTGCAGATTGGTGAACCCGCGAAGTGAGTGGAAAAATTTCTGCGCTGCGGCGGTTTTGCTCTTGCGGATTCATGCGCCCCTATGATCATTTGCGCAACAATATTGCTCAGAGGAAGAATCAATGACCCAGACCCTGCGCCCCTACCGCTCCGTGCTGTATATCCCCGGTTCAAAAGACCGTGCCTTGGAAAAAGCGCGCGGGTTGGCCGCCGATGCAATCATTTTCGACCTCGAAGACGCCGTCGCGCCGGATGCAAAAATCGAAGCCCGTGCCATTCTGAAAGCCGAGCTGGACAAGGGCGGATACGGACCGCGCGCCAAGATCGTACGCATCAACGGCTTTGACACCACATGGGGCAAAGACGATGTCGCCGCCTTCGTGGGCGCCGATATTGATGCGATCCTGATGCCAAAAGTCGACAGCGCCGCGCAACTGGACGAATTGGCCGCGCTGATCCCTGATGTCGATCTGTGGGCCATGATGGAAACCCCGCTTGGCATGTTGAACGCCGCCGAAATCGCCGCGCACCCGCGCCTGAAGGGCTTTGTCATGGGCACCAATGACCTGGCCAAAGAACTGAACACCCGGTTTCGCGCCGACCGCCTGCCAATGATGGGAGGGTTGCACCTGTGCCTTCTGGCCGCAAAAGCCCATGACGTGACCATCATCGACGGTGTCTATAATGCCTTCAAGGATGACGACGGGCTGAAAGCCGAATGCGATCAGGGCCGCGACATGGGCATGGACGGCAAGACGTTGATCCACCCGGCACAATTGGCGGTGGCCAACGCCGCCTTTGCACCATCCGAGGCCGAAATCGACCTGGCCCAGCGTCAGATCGAAGCCTTTGACGCTGCGGGGGCTGCTGGTCAGGGCGTTGCAGTTGTCGATGGTAAAATCGTCGAGAACCTGCATATCGTGACCGCAAAGGCCCTGCTGTCCAAAGCGGAGGCCATTGCAGCTTTGGAGGGCTGACATGACCCTGACACTTATCGGTATCGCGCTCTGGTACGCCGGGCATTTCTGGAAACGCATCTTGCCCGGCGCCCATGAAAGCATGGGACAAAAGGCCAAAGGCCTGTCCGCCCTGATCATCTTTGCCGGGTTGCTGGCGATGATCATCGGCGTGCGCGGCGCGGAGTTCATCCCCGTCTACACGCCCCTGCCCGGCATGGGCCATCTGGTCAACCTGACCATGCTTGTGTCGATCTTTCTGTTCGGCGCGGGCGACGCGTCCGGCGTGACGAAAACGAAAATCCGCCATCCCATGCTGATGGGCATGCTGGTCTGGGCCGCCTCGCACCTGTTGGTGAATGGCGACCTGATCTCGGTTGTTCTGTTCGCATCGCTGGCCATCTGGGCTGTGCTGGAAATCATCGTGATCAACCGCGCAACCGGCCCCTGGCAGCGCCCGGACCGCGGCCCGTTTTCCAAGGACATCAAGCTGGGCGTCGTCACGCTCGTGCTTTATGCCATCATCGCCTTTTTGCACTATTTGCTGGGCTATCACCCTTTCCTGGGGACCTACGGATGAAACTGTATCGCCTGCTGACCGAAGAAGACACATCCGCCTTTTGCCACAAGGTGACCGAGGCGCTGAACAAGGGCTGGGCGCTGCATGGCGACCCCTCTTATGCGTTTGACCAGGTGGCGGGCGTGATGCGCTGCGCCCAGGCGGTCACCAAAAATGCCCCCGGCACCTATACCCCCGACATGAAACTAGGAGCACAGTAATGGCCCCCCAAACCGCCAAGACGAACACCGGTCGCTTTTTCGAAGACTATCGCATTGGCGAGGTGATCACCCACGCCGTGCCGCGCACCGTGTCGGGCGGCGAACGCGCCATGTATCACGCGCTGTATCCGGCGCGCCATGCGCTGTATTCCTCGGATGAATTCGCGCGCGACAGTGGGCTGGAGGGGTCGCCCATCGACGATCTGGCCACCTTCCATGTGGTGTTTGGCAAAACCGTGCCGGACGTGTCGTTGAACGCGGTCGCCAACCTGGGCTATGGCGAAGGGCGCTGGCTGAAACCGGTTTATCCGGGCGACACGCTGCGGTCGACCAGCCAAGTGATCGGTCTGAAACAGAATTCTAACGGCAAGTCCGGCGTGGTTTGGGTGCGCACCAAGGGGCTGAACCAGCACGGTGATGAGGTGCTGGACTACATCCGCTGGGTCATGGTGAAAAAACGCGATCTGGACGCCGATGCGCCAGACACGCTGATCCCCGAGTTGAAACCGACGCTGGCCGCCAGCGATCTGGTGATCCCTGAGGGGCTGGACTTCGGCCGCTATGATTTCACACTTGCGGGCGAACGCCACCGCTGGGGCGACTATGAGGTCGGCGAAAAGATCGACCATGTCGATGGTGTCACCGTGGTTGAGGCCGAACACATGCTGGCCACGCGCCTGTGGCAGAACACCGCCAAGGTGCATTTTGACGCCACCAACCGCCCCGATGGCAAACAGCTGATCTATGGTGGTCACGTGATTTCCATGGCGCGCGCTCTGTCCTTCAACGGGCTGGCGAACGCGCAGATGATCGTCGGGCTGAATGCGGGGGCGCATGCGAACCCCTGTTTCGCCGGCGACACGATCCGCGCCTGGAGCGAGGTTCTGGACAAGGCGGAAACATCCGCGCCGGGCGTGGGCGCAATCCGCCTGCGACTGGTCGCGGTCAAACATGGCGCACCTGAATTCGCACTGCGTGGGGAAGACGGAAAATACCGCCCCGAGGTCATGCTTGATCTTGACTACTGGGCCCTTATGCCCACCTGATAAGACATGTTTATCAGGTCTTTCATCNCGCTCGTTGCCGTTCTTGGTATTGCCCTTCCTGCCCTTGCAAAGGAGGACGGCAATACCTCGACCCCACCGACCGAAGACCTGCCCCCGCCCACCGTCACCTTTGTCCCGGACGAGCCCCAGGTGGCGACGGCAACCCAGCCCGTCGTCAGCCAACGCCAGCGGTTCATCGAAAGCAATGTGATCGAAACACTGTATCACGAACTGGGCCACGCAGTGATCGACATCCTGGAACTGCCCGTGTTCGGGCCCGAGGAATTCGCCGCCGACACCTTCAGCGTCATTCTGATGAACCGCCTGCATGATGAAAACAACGCGATCCGGCTGGCCTATGACGCGGCCGCCGCCTATTCCACCGATGCAGAACGCGACGCGGCGCGCGGTTATGAGCTGGCGGAATGGGATGTGCATGGCACCGGGCGGCAACGCTATTTCAACCTGGTCTGTCTGTTCTATGGCGCAAAGCCCGATGAACGCGAGGATTTGGCACTGGAACTTGGCCTGCCTGAGGCCCGCGCCGCCACCTGCGAGGATGAATTCGAACTGGCCAACCGATCCTGGAGCGGCGTGCTGGACAAGCTGGCGCAAGACGCGCCGGGCACCTCGATCCAAATGGATTGGGTGCTGCGCGAAGACACCCATCTGGTGCAATTCGTNAAAGCCGAGGTCGCCCGACTGAACAACGCCATAGTGCTGCCCGAGAAACTGGTCGTCTCGGTCATTCCCTGCGGCGAAGTGAACGCCTTTTATGATCCTGGCCCGAAAGAAATCATCTTTTGCACCGAATTTGCCGCCCATCTGGGCCGTTTGGCGGACTGAGGATTTCCGGCTTGCCCTGTTTGCGGGGCAGGATACGCCCATGATTGGATGCAAAACGCGTTAAGGTCGGCAAACGCCCGATCTGTGATCACATTTCGCGACGCNGTGATCACATAAAAGCAAAAACCTGCTTTGTTAGCGCAAATTCACCGAAAAACCCGACTGTTCTGGCGTGACTCTGCGCCAAAAACCGGTATTCCTTGGGACAAAGTCGAAACAGACAGAGAAGGGGGCTATTATGGCCGACGTGAACCGGGGCAATCGCCCGCTGTCACCCCACCTATCCATCTATCGCATGCCATTGAACGGTATCATGTCGATCACGCACCGGATCACCGGTGTCGGCATGTCGATCACGGCGATGCTGATCGTCTGGTGGTTCCTGGCGGCAGCAACGTCCGAAGAATACTTTGCGACCGCCAACTGGGTCATGACCTCGTGGATCGGCGACATCATTATGTTCGTCTCGCTTCTGGCCATCTGGTACCACTTCTGTTCCGGTGTGCGTCACCTGGTCTGGGATACCGGGTCCGGCCTGGGNCAACGTCGCGTGAAACGGTCCGGCATTGCCGCGCTGATCACCGCCGCAGTCCTGTCTCTTATCACCATCATCCTGGCGTAAGGAGGGTCACATGCCTTTCAAGACCGACCATTCGCGCGTGCACGGCCTGGGCGCAGCCAAGACCGGCACCACGCATTTCTGGGAACAACGCCTCAGCGCCATCGCGCTGGTGGTGCTGACCCCGCTGTTCATCTTCCCCTTCGCCTATAACCTGGGCTCTGGCTATGAAGAGGTGCGCGCGGCCTATTCCCACCCCGTCAACGCGATCATCGCCATTGCCTTCATCCTGACCGCCATCCTGCACCTGTTCCAGGGCCTGCAAGTGGTGATCGAGGATTACGCCCATGGCCGGACCGAACTGGTCCTGATGATCACCATCCGCCTGCTGTGCTCGCTTTTCGCACTGACCGGCGTCTTCGCCATCCTGAAAATCGCGTTTACCGCGTAAGGGGACCGGAACATGACTGCTTACGAATACGAAACCCACGAATATGACGTGGTTGTGGTCGGCGCCGGTGGCGCGGGCCTGCGTGCCACTTTGGGCATGGCCGAACAGGGCCTGCGCACGGCTTGTGTGACTAAGGTTTTCCCGACGCGCTCGCACACGGTTGCCGCGCAGGGTGGCATCGCCGCCTCTCTGTCCAACATGGGCCCTGACCACTGGCAATGGCACATGTATGACACCGTGAAGGGCAGCGATTGGCTGGGCGACACGGATGCGATGGAATACCTGGCCCGCGAAGCGCCCAAGGCGGTTTACGAGCTGGAACACTATGGTGTGCCCTTCTCGCGCACCGAAGAAGGCAAGATTTACCAGCGTCCGTTCGGCGGCCACACCACCGAATTCGGCGAAGGCCCCGCCGTGCAGCGCACCTGTGCTGCTGCCGACCGCACCGGCCACGCCATTCTGCACACGCTCTATGGCCAGTCGCTGAAGAACAACGCTGAATTCTACATCGAATATTTCGCCATCGACCTTATCATGTCGGACGACGGCGTCTGTCAGGGTGTTGTCTGCTGGAAACTGGACGACGGCACGATGCACGTGTTCAACGCCAAAACCGTGGTGCTGGCCACCGGCGGTTACGGGCGCGCTTACTTCAGCGCCACCTCGGCCCATACCTGCACCGGCGACGGTGGCGGCATGGTCGCGCGTGCAGGCCTGGCATTGCAGGATATGGAATTCGTGCAGTTCCACCCGACCGGCATCTACGGCTCCGGCTGTCTGATCACCGAAGGCGCACGGGGCGAAGGTGGATACCTGACCAACTCCGAAGGCGAACGGTTCATGGAGCGCTACGCGCCCCAGTATAAGGACCTGGCGCCGCGAGACTATGTTTCACGGTCGATGACGATGGAAATCCGCGAAGGCCGCGGGGTGGGCGCCGAAAGCGACCACATCTTCCTGAACCTCAACCACCTGCCGCCCGAAGCCCTGGCCGAACGCCTGCCGGGCATTTCGGAAAGCGCCAAGATCTTTGCCGGTGTTGACGTGACCAAGGAACCGATCCCGGTCATCCCGACGGTGCATTACAACATGGGCGGTATTCCCACGAATTACTTCGGTGAAGTCCTGAACCCGACCGCCAAGGATCCGAACGCCGTTGTGCCCGGCCTGATGGCCGTGGGCGAAGCGGGCTGTGCCTCGGTCCACGGTGCGAACCGTCTGGGCTCGAATTCNCTGATCGACCTGGTGGTCTTTGGCCGCGCCGCNGCGATCCGCGCNGGTCAGGTGGTCGACGCCGATACGCCGAACCCGATGCTGAACCAGACGTCTGTCGACGCGGCATTTGACCGCTTTGACGGGCTGCGCAATGCGGATGGGGGCACCACCACCGCCGATCTGCGCCTTGAAATGCAAAAGACCATGCAGGCCGACGCCGCCGTCTTCCGCACCTCAAAAACGCTGGCCGAAGGCGTCGAAAAAATGACCGCNATCGCCGGAAAGATGGACGACCTGAAGGTCACCGATCGGTCACTGGTCTGGAACAGCGACCTGATGGAGACGCTGGAGCTGACCAACCTGATGCCCAACGCTTTGGCCACGATCCATGGTGCCGAAGCGCGCAAAGAAAGCCGTGGCGCCCACGCGCATGAAGATTTCACCGCGCGCGACGACAAGAAATGGCGTGTGCACACGATCAGCCGCGTCGAGGGCAACAAGGTCGACCTGACCTATCGCCCAGTCGTGGTCGATCCCTTGACCACACCGGCCGAAGGCGGCATCGAACCCAAAAAGATTGCCCCGAAAGCGCGGACCTTCTGATGCAATTCCGTCCTCTTGTTCCCTTGTTGATTTTCGGGTTGGCCTTGTCAGGTTGTGCCGCCGGAACGGTGCGACCGTTGCCGACGACTGCCGAAGGCTGTCAGGCCGAATTCGACGCAACCAACGGGCGGATTCGTTCAACCCCGACATATGTGACCGGGAACAACGCTGGCGCGAGCCTGATTGGCGCAGCAATCGGCAAGGGCATTGCCAAGGGGGCCGCAGAAAGCCGTTTCACCGCCTGTATGGACCAGGTCCGATCCGGAACCGTTCCAGGCACGCAGACTTCTAGCCCGGCGCCCCGCCCTGCAGCTTCTGCACCGGAGCAACCCCGCACGGCCCCCCCCCGTCCGGTCCAGTCGCGACACAGCGCTGACTGTCGCGGATCTGTTCTGGTTGGCGGCGACGGCTACTGTATCCGGAACGGCAACTGACGTGGTCGAGACAGGCACATATCTGGCGCTAGGGTGCAATGCCATCGCACCAGCCGACACAGACACGACCCGCAAGGGTATGGCGCACGATCGCGCCTAAGGAGAGATAGACATGGTACAACTGACACTCCCCAAGAATTCGACCATTCGCACCGGCAAGACCTGGCCCAAGCCCGAAGGCGCCAAGAACGTGCGCAAGTTCACGATCTATCGCTGGACGCCGGATGATGGCGAAAACCCGCGGGTCGATACCTATTTCCTGGATATGGACAGCTGTGGTCCGATGGTTCTGGACGCGTTGATCAAGATCAAGAATGAAATCGACCCGACCCTGACCTTCCGCCGGTCGTGCCGCGAGGGCATCTGCGGCTCCTGCGCCATGAACATTGACGGGCAGAACACGCTGGCCTGTATCTTTGGCATGGATGAAATCAAGGGCGACGTGAAGATCTACCCCCTGCCCCACATGCCTGTGGTCAAGGATCTTATCCCCGATCTGACCCACTTCTATGCGCAGCATGCCTCGATCATGCCCTGGCTGGAAACCAAGACCAACGCGCCTGCCAAGGAATGGAAACAGTCGATTGAGGATCGCAAGAAACTCGACGGGCTGTATGAATGCGTCATGTGCGCGTCCTGCTCGACCTCGTGCCCGTCCTATTGGTGGAATGGCGACCGCTACCTCGGCCCGGCCGCGTTGCTGCACGCCTATCGCTGGATCATTGATTCGCGCGATGAGGCCACCGGCGAACGTCTGGATGATCTGGAAGATCCGTACAAACTGTACCGCTGCCACACGATCATGAANTGCGCCAAGACCTGCCCCAAAGGGTTGAACCCGGCCAAGGCAATTGGCGAGATCAAGAAACTGATGGTCCAGCGCACGCTGTAAGCGCCGCCTGACAGACACTAAAGGCCCTGCCAATGGCGGGGCCTTTTGCGTTTCGGCCCTCAGGTCTACTCGCGCGCGCGCAACACCTGCGCAGGCCGTGCCGCCAGCGGGCGCCAGGCAAACGCCAGCCCGGCCAGCACCGTCACCACCACGCCGCCGGTGACAATCGCCACCGCGCTGATGGGCTCAAACACGAACGTGCCCTCCATCACGAAATGGGTGACNGCCCAGCCNGCCAAACCGCCCGNAAACACCGCGACCAGCCCCGCCGCCGCGCCCAAAATGGCACTGCGCAGCGCGAAATTTGCCAGCACGGATGCGCGGGATGCGCCCAGAGTTTTCAGCACGGCAGCCTCCCAGGTGCGGGCGCGTTCACCCGCTGCGGCCGCCCCGATCAACACAACGAACCCGGTGACCAGCGATGCCATCGCCCCATAGGTGATCGCCGCCGCGATGGACCCCATCAAGCCGGTCACCCGGCCAATGGCATCGCGCACCGAAATCACCGTGATATTCGGCCAACGATTTGAAAGATCGCGTAAAATCGCCGCCTCTGACGATTGTTCCGCATAGATCGTGGCAATGAACGTGTGCGGCGCACCCGCCAAGGCGGCGGGGTTCATCGACAGCACAAACCCCATGCCAGCCGAGCTGAAATCAACATCGCGAAAGCTGGTGATTTCGCCGGTAATATCGCGCCCCAGGATGTTCATGGTCAGGGTATCGCCAAGCGACAGGCCCATTTCGGAGGCCTCTTCGGCGGCGAAACTGATCTGGGGCGGACCGGTGTAGTCCTCCGGCCACCAAGCGCCCTCAACAATCTTGGTGCGTAGCGGTTTCTCGGCGGCATAGGTCAGCCCCCGGTCGCCGCGAACAACCCAGTGATCGCCCGCGACCTCAATGGCCGGGCGGTCGTTGATCTGGGTGATCACCCCGCGCAGCATTGGGGCCTGGTCGATCCGGTCGACGCCCGCGTCACCCTCAAGCCGGGCCATCACATCACCGATCTGATCGGGCTGGATATCGACCACAAAGAAACTTGGCGCAACGCCGGGCAATTCACGCGAAATCGCCCCGCGCAGGTTGTTGTCGATCTGCCCCACGGCGGCCAGAACCGACAGGCCCAGACCCAGTGACAGCACCACAGACCCTGCCTCGCCCCCCGGCCCTCCGACCGAAGCAAAGGCACCACGCAAAACGGGCCGTCCCCGCATCATGGGACGCCGGGCCAGCCAACGCGCCGCGCGCCGTACCAGCCCTCCGGCCAGCAGCAGGACGATGAACGCGGCAAAAACCCCAAAGGCCGCCCACAGCGTCAACATGGCCACGCCCGACAGCATCGCCGCGCTGCCGATCAGAGCGGCCAGCACCGCACCGGTCGCCAGCACCCAGGGCCAGCGCGGCCAGCGCCGCCGCCCCAAAGCCGCATCGCGAAACAGCGCTGCGGCCCGCACCTGTTCAGCCTGCGCCAGAGGCCACAACGTGAACAAAAGCGCCGTCAGGGCTCCGTACAGCGCGGCCTCGGCCAAGGGACGCGGGTGGATCGACAGATCGGCAGGAATTGGCAAGGCCGCTTCGATCACCGGGGCGAAAATCAGCGGCAACACGGCCCCCAGAGCAAGCCCCAGAACCAGGCCGACCAGCGTCAACGCGCCGATCTGGATCAGGTATATCGCGAAGATCGTGCGCGAGGGCGCGCCCAAGGTTTTCAGAACGGCGATGGTTTCCGTTTTCCGGTCCAGATAGGCGCGCACAGCGGCGGAAATGCCGACGCCACCCACGGCAAGTCCGGCCAGACCGACAAGCACCAGAAACGCCCCCATGCGGTCGACAAATTTTCGCACGCCGGGCGCGCCATCACGCGCATCCCGCCAACGCGGGCCGGCCCCCTCCAGCGTTTTCATCACAGCGGCTTCGGCCACCGCAAGGTCCGTGCCCTCAGGCAGCCGCAGCCGGTATTCCGTGTCAAACAAGGTGCCCGGCGCCAACAGGCCCGACCCCTCAAGGTCCACCCGGCGCAGCATCGTGCGCGGCCCCAAGCCAAAGCCGCCGGTCGCATTGTCTGGTTCGCGCAGCAGCACCGCGCCCAGAACGAACCGCTTTTCGCCCAGCGTGAAGACATCGCCAACCGCCAGGCCCAGCCGATCCACCAGCAGCCGGTCCATGACCGCCCCAGGGGTATCGCCCACACCGTCAAAGGCCTGTGCCAGCGGCATGTTCGGCTCCAATTCAACCGCACCGTACAGTGGATAGGCCGCATCGACGGCCTTGACCTGCGTCAGGCCACGTTCATCGCCAACCACGGCCATAGACCGGAAATCGACCACCTCGGACACCGCAGATGCCACGCGATCCAGCACCGCACGTTCATCGTCACCGGCAAAACGATAGGTCAATGAGACCGAGGCATCCCCGCCCAGAATGGCCGCCCCTTCGCGCGCGAGCCCGGCCTGAATGCCCGCCCGGACCGAGCCGACAGCGGCAATCGCCGCAACGCCCAACACCAGGCAAGCCAGAAAAATGCGAAAGCCACCCAGCCCGCCGCGCAGCTCNCGCCGCGCAATCCGCCAGGCGATCATGCCAGGACCCCATCCGTCAAATGCACGACACGGTCGCAGCGTTCGGCCAGCTCGGGGGCGTGGGTGACCAGCACCAAGGTCGCGCCATGCCGGTCACGCAGCCCAAACAGCAGGTCCATGATCGCCTGACCTGTTGTGCCGTCCAGATTGCCCGTTGGTTCATCCGCCAACAGGATCTGCGGCCGTGGCGCGGCGGCCCGCGCCAAAGCCACGCGTTGCTGTTCGCCGCCAGACATCTGCGCCGGGTAATGGTCCATCCGGTCGCCCAGCCCGACCGCCTGCAATTCCGCCGCTGCCCGGTCGAATGCGTCCCGCGCACCGGCCAACTCCAGCGGGGTTGCGACATTTTCCAGCGCCGTCATGGTTGGGATCAAGTGGAAAGATTGGAACACCACCCCCATATGGTCCCTGCGAAAGCGGGCCAACTGGTCCTCGTTCATCGCGCCCANTTCGTGNTCCAGCACGGTGACCTGCCCGCCCGTGGCGCGCTCCAGCCCGCCCATCAACATAAGGAGAGAGCTTTTGCCAGAGCCCGACGGCCCCGTCAGCCCCAGCGTTTCACCGCGTATGACCGACAGGTCNATGCCGCGCAGGATATCCACCGGACCGGCATTGCCCTTTAGCGTCAGGGATGTATCAACAAGGGTAAGCACGGGATCGGGCATGTCAGATCTTTCAATAAGCTATCAAAGGGATATGGGGGCATGAGCCAGCTTCTCAAGGCATTCATTGCACTGCTTTTTACCACTGTCACCACCCTGGCTGAACCCATCACGGTTTTGGCCTTGGGCGACAGTCTGACACAGGGCTATGGCCTGACGCCCAAGGATGGGTTCGTGCCGCAATTACAGGGCTGGTTGCGTGACCACGACCAGGACGTTCAGGTGATCAATGCCGGTGTGTCCGGCGACACCACTGCGGGGGGCGCGGCGCGCGTGGCCTGGTCCCTGACCGAAGACGTCGACGCGGTGATCGTTGCCCTTGGTGGCAACGACATCCTGCGCGGCATCCCCGCCAACGTGGCCAAGGCCAACCTGGACAGCATCCTGACCCAGATCGGGGGGCTGAACCTGCCCGTCCTGCTGGTTGGGCAACAGGCCACCGGAAACTATGGCCCCGCCTATCGCGACGCGTTCAATGCGATTTATCCGGCCCTGGCCCAGTCCCATGACACGGCCCTGTTCCCCGATTTTCTGGCTGGATTAACGCGCGCAACGACCTGAATACGGTTATGGCACAGTATATGCAGCCTGACGGTTTGCACCCAAATGCCGCCGGAGTTCTTCTGGTGGTTGAGGCGATGGGCCCCGCCGTCACAAGGCTGCTTTCACAGATCCCCTGACGCAATAACGCCCTTAACGTCGAATCCCTGCCCCGAGGTCAACCTGCACTCTGCCCCTCAGGTTGCCTTTGCATTCTGCAAGGAACGGCAGGGAATGCGGCATCCCCTTGCCGAAATGCGACGAAATCGATGAAAAATCCAATAAAAACCTATCCTTATTGATAGGTATTCCCCCCCAGCCCATTATGCCAATCATACAACTATGGGTTGGCCGGCTTCGTTTCGCCACCTCATGGGGAGAGGGTAAAGCTTTGAAAGTACTCGTTGCCGCGTGTCACGCGCCGGTTCTTGATATGATCGCGTCGGCCTCGGTATCAAATGACCATCTCGTTTTCGAGACCGCTGAGACGGTCGAAATCGCACTTCTGAAATCTGCTGAAGACCAGAGTTATGACGCAATCTTGCAGGATTTCGACATGGCTGGCCTGAATGGGCTGAAGGGTGTTCACACCCTTGTGCAGCGCTGTGGCTCAACGCCCCTGGTCGTTCTGATGACCTCGGGCTCGCTTGAGCTGGCGCAACGGGTGATCGGGACCGGCGCCGCCGGGGTACTGCCCCGCGTGACTGCGCCCGATGCGCTGCCACACGCCCTTGCGTTGATTGCAGCCCAGGAACGGGTCGTGGTGCTGGATGGCGTGCGCATGACGTCGGTCAATGCCACCGCCGCGCAGCTTTCGGAACGCGAATTGCAGGTTCTGCGGGGGCTGTGCAACGGCTTGCAGAACAAAGAAATCGCCCATGCATTTGCAGTGCAGGAAGTGACCGTAAAGATGCATGTGCGCGCAATCATTCGGAAATTGAATGCGCGCAATCGGACCCATGCCGCGATGATCGCGCGCGACCAAAACCTGGTCTAGGCGCGATCAATCCTCAGGCGGCGCGTCATCCCAGCGATCCGACAGAATGCGGTGACTGTCGCCATCAGGATCGTCATATTGGCTGCTTTTCAATGTCCAGAAAAACCCGGCCAGACCCAGCCCGCCCAGAAGCAGGGAAATTGGGATCAGATAGACAAGTACGTTCATAACTTCCTCAGCCGCATTGCATTCAGCGAGACTGTAATCGATGACAGTGACATGGCCAAGGCCGCCGCCAGAGGCGTGGCCAAGCCGATCAGGGCAATCGGGATGGCAATGGCGTTATAGCCCGCCGCAATGGCAAAGTTTTCCTTGATCCGTCGGGTCGCGGATTTGGCCAGCGCCACGGACCCACCCAGCGGTGCCAGGGATTTGCCCAGCAACACGATGTCGGACACGACGCGGGTCGCCTCCAACGCGGACGCGGGCGAAATCGACACATGGGCCGCCGCCAGCGCGGCGGTATCGTTCAGTCCATCGCCGACCATCAAAACCTTGCGACCTGTCTTGGCCAACTGGCCGACAAAGGCCGCCTTGTCTTCGGGCAAAGTGTCGGCCTGCCAATCGGTAATGCCCACCCGGCCCGCGATATCGGCGACAGCTGCGGGCACGTCGCCCGAGATCAGCGTCACAGCCATGCCCTGTTTTTGCAACTGAGCAATCGCCTCGGCGGCACCGGGGCGCAGCGCGTCGGTAAAGGTGAACGGCACGGCGGCGCGGGTGCCGACCTTCAGGTATGTCGCGGTCTGTCCCACGGGTTGCGCGCCCAGCCATTCGGCACGGCCCAGACGCACTTCGNTCCCGTTCCAGTCGGCGACAATGCCCTTACCGGGAAGTTCCGTTACGCGCTCCAGCCCCACCGGAGGCACACCCGTTTCGCGCACGGCGCCGGCCAAAGCGCGGGCCAGCGGGTGCGAGCTGCCCTCGGCCAACGCCAGTGCGACGGACAGGTCGTCATCCTTGTGCGCGCTCAGGGCCTCCAGCTGCGGTTTGCCTTCGGTCAGGGTGCCTGTTTTGTCAAACACCACATGGTCGACCTCGGCCAGACGTTCCATGGCGGTGGCGGATTTCAGCAACATGCCNTGTTTGAACAATCGGCCCGANGCCGCCGTGGTCACAGCCGGAACCGCAAGTCCCAGCGCACAGGGGCAGGTGATGATCAACACGGCGACGGCGATGTTCATCGCCACGCGCCAATCCCCACCGGTGGCCCACATCCAGCCCAAAAAGGCGCCAAAGGCCAACAGATGCACGACGGGCGCATAAACCGCCGCCGCCTTGTCGGCCAGCGAGGTGTATTTATTGCGCGCGGTTTCCGCGATGGCGACCAGGTCGGCCATGCGATGCAAGGTGCTGTCGCGCCCGGCGGCGGTGACACGCACGGTCAGGGGGCCGGTCAGGTTGACCTCTCCGGTCATGATGTTGGTATCCGGCCCGGCAAACACCGGCAGGCTTTCGCCCGTCAGCAGGGACCGGTCCACTTCGCTTTCCCCCGAAACAACGACGCCATCGACCGGCACGCGGGCGCCGGGCACCACGCGCACGATGTCGCCCAGTGACAAGTCGTTCACCGGCACGACCTCTTCGCCCGCATCAGTCAGGCGATGGGCGCGCGGCACTTCCAGCGCNGACAGTTCTTCGGCCGCAGAACGCGCCACGGACCGGGTGCGGTAATCCAGATACCGACCGGCGAGCAGGAAAAAGGTCAATGACAACGCGGCGTCGAAATAGGCGTGTTCGCCGCTATTGATCGTTTCGAAAATCGACATGCCGACGGCCAGCAGGATCGCCAGTGAAATCGGCACGTCCATGTTCAGCCGCCCGACACGCAACGCGCTCCAGGCATGTTTGAAGAACACCTGGCTGGAGAAGGCCACGGTGGGAATGGCGATGATCGCACTGATCCAGTGAAACAGATCGCGGGTGGCATCGGTGGCGCCGGACCAGACAGCCACCGACAACAGCATGACATTCATCATGGCGAAAAACGCCACGCCCAGCCGCATCAACAGATCGCGGCCCATCTTGTCNGTCTGGGTGGCTGACAGGGCGACCCCGTCCAGCTCATAGGCCTCAAAGCCGATACCGGTCAAATAGTCGGCCAGATCCTGGGCTTCGATATCCGGGTCGGCCTCAATCGTGGCGCGTTTCAGGGTCAGATTGACCCGGGCCGAGCGCACGCCAGGCTGCGCCGACAACCCTCGCTCCACACCTGATATACAGGCCGCACAATAGATCGCCGGAAGCGACAGCAGAATGCGATGCGCCTCTTGCCCGTTGCCGCGATAGCCCGCCCCTGCCTGCGCAGCGGCCAGCGGNGCGGCATCACAGGCCGGACAGGCGGAAATCGGCACGGACATGGCTCAGGTGCCTGCGACGTACAGCACAATCAGCTGCTGAAACGGCGTGCCGTCCTGCGCGGTGGCGGTCATGCGAAAGTTCCAGTTGCCGCCGGCCAGTTCACCGACATGGGCCACATAGGCCCCGGTCGAGGTTTGGCTGAACACCGGTTCCTGATCGTCCTTCACATGGGTCGCACGCCCAAAGATACCGCCGATTTTCACGACTTCGACGGCATACCCATCGGCACCCTTGATATCGACGACCAGCTCTTCCCCCTGCAACTCNGCGCTCACGTCCCACTCCAGCGCCTCTTGTGCCACGCGCAGTTGGTCGAATTGCTGCGAGGCGACATAGGAGTTGGGTGTCTCGAGCCCGGGGAACGTGCCCACGGCCGAAAAGGCCATGAACAGGTTCACACCAATGATGATGCTGAACGCCGTAACCGTGATGGCCAGCACATGCTTGCCCGTCAGTTCGAATTCCGGCTTTTCGCTTTTGTCAGCCATGGTCATTTTCCCCGTCCATTGAACACGGTGTCCTTGAAGGTCCGATCACCCGACACACCGTCTTTGATCCAGATACGCAGCTCGGTCCGATCCAGGGTCGCGGCGTCGCTGCCCTTGGGGGCGATGACATAGACCCGGACTTTCTTCTCTTCGTCCGCTTCGGCCAGGACCAAAAGTTCATCGGTGCCTTCCAGCGCGATCTGCATATCAGATCCTTCGGACAGCGAGAAGTAATAGGGCCGTTCTTCGCCATGCTTGTTTCGCACACCAACGTCATAGGTGTTGCGAATNGAGCCGTCAGCCAGCGTCACATAGGTCGGGTTGCGCACCGGACGAATGGTGACCTCCAGCGGCGGGCGCACGAACAGCGCCACAGTCAAAGCAATCCCAACAGCGGCCCACAACGTGGTGTAAAGGATCGTGCGCGGGCGCAGAATATGCTTGAGGATCGGGATTTTTTGGCCACCCGCACGTTCGCGCATTTCGTCCTTCAGGGCGATATAGTCGATCAGCCCCGTAGGCTTGCCGATCTTCTTCATCATCTCGTCACAGGCGTCGATACACAGCGCACAGGTGATACATTCCAGCTGTTGCCCGTCGCGGATATCGATCCCCATCGGACAGACATTGAAACAGGCCATACAGTCGATGCAGTCGCCCAGTTCCTCGGCGCCTTCCCCCTTGCGATGCTTGCCCCGGGGTTCGCCACGCCAGTCGCGATAGGCAACGACGATGGTGTCTTCATCCATCATCGCGGCCTGAATACGCGGCCAGGGGCAGGCATAAATACAGATCTGTTCGCGTGCGATGCCGCCAAAGAAGAACGTGGTCGCCATCAGAACGAACATGGTCGTATAGGCCAGCGGGTGCGCATTCATCGTTACCAGGTCGACCAACAGGGTCGGTGCATCGGCGAAATAGAAGATCCACGCGCCGCCAGTGGCCAGTGAAATAAGGGCCCAGGCGACCCATTTAGTCAGGCGCAGGCGCACCTTCTGGCCATTCCATTTCTGTTTGTGAAGGCGCAAGCGCGCGTTTCGATCGCCCTCGACCCAGCGTTCCACCAGAATGAACAGATCGGTCCAAACCGTTTGCGGGCAGGCATAACCGCACCAGACCCGGCCCAGCGCCGAGGTAAACAGGAACAGCCCCAGTCCGGCCATGATCAACAGACCCGCGATGAAATAGAACTCATGTGGCCAGATTTCGATCCAGAAGAAATAGAACCGGCGGTTTGCCATGTCGATCAGGATGGCCTGATCAGGCAGGTTCGGCCCACGGTCCCAACGGATCCATGGCGACAGGTAATAGATGCCCAAAAGCACCCCCATGATCCACCACTTGAAGGACCGGAAAGTCCCTTTCACACGTTTCGGGAAAATGGGTTCGCGGGCAGCATAGAGCTGTTCGGGGGCGTCAGACATGAAGCTGTTCCGATCCTGATATTCGCATTATCCCCCCTTCTATGAATCATGGGTCGGGGGGGCTTTGACCTGAATCAATAGATATATTCTAAAAACAGGTTTTGCATTGCGACATTTCGGCCTGTCGCTGGCCTGTCCTCGGCCTGTCGCCTTTACCGCTTGTCATCTGGCCATTCGCCCCGGCAAAGCGCTCGCGAAAACGTGCCGTCGGGGGTGGAGCAGTATGTGGAAAGGGCTGGACTTTGACAGTCCAGCCCCCAGATGTAAGTGGCACCGACCCCGGAGAAACGCGCGAACAGGATCAGGGATCGGTGCCGACCCGGGGAGTGAGGCCCCGGATAGCGCAACTGGCCGACTTATTCGCCGCCGCCCAGTTGATGTACATAGGCCGCCACAGCGTTGATCTGGCTGGTGCTCAACTTTGCGCTCCAGGCCGGCATCACGCCAAAGGGACCTTCGGAAACGATCGCGGTGATCTCTTCCTTGCTGTCGCCATACAGCCACAGCGCGTCGGTCAGGTTCGGTGCGCCCTGTTCACGGTCGCCCGTGCCGTCTTCCGTGTGGCAGGCGGTACAGTTGTCTGCGAAAACAACGGCGCCTGCTTCGGCCATGGCCGCATCAGCTTCGNCACCCGACAGCGACATGACATAGGCCACGACGTTGGTGATTTCCTCGGCTTCGAGGTAGTCATCACCAAAGGCTGGCATTTCCGAATACCGCGTGTCGTCGTCATCTTCCGACCGGATNCCGTGACGGATCGTGGTTGCGATGGTTTCGACGTCACCCCCCCACAGCCAGTCATTGTCCAGCAGGTTCGGATACCCGACCGCACCGGCAGCACCAGAGCCGTGACACTGCGAACACCAGGTGGCGAAGGTCGCCGCNCCGGATTGGATCGCATAGTTGTGCAGGCCCGAACCCGGCTCAAGCGTGGCCAGATCGGCCGCGGCCATTTCGGTTTCCAGCGTGGCGTTCATATCAACGAACTTCTGGATGTCTTCGGCCACATTAGCGCGGGTCGAAAAGCCAAGGTAACCAGAGGTGGCCCCCTTGATCATCGGCCAAGCCGGATAGGCGATGGAATACCACAACGCCCAAATGATGGTCAGGTAGAAGACCCAAACCCACCAACGCGGCAGCGGGTTGTTGAATTCCTGAATACCGTCCCACTCGTGGCCGGTGGTTTCAGGTTCTTTCTTCTGTACTGGTTTCTTACTCATTGCCGGGCCTCCTTAATGCTGAGCGCGAGGGCTTTCGTCCTCGTCACCGGCAGGTTTGTCTTCGTGGCGGAAAGGGATATTCGCCGTGTCCTTGTAGATCGCCCGGCTACCTGGGCGAAAAACCCAGATAACCACGATGGCGAAAAACAGGAACATGGCCAAAAGCACCCAGCTGTCTGCGATCTCACGAAACAGAGAATAGGTGTCCATNGTCCCNCTCCTTACCGGCTGGCGTCAGGTATGAAGGTCGAGAAATCGACCAGCGTACCCAACATCTGCATATAGGCGATCAGAGCGTCCATTTCGGACACACCGGCATGGCCATCAAAGTTGCGCACCTGCGCCCCCGGATAGCGTTCCAGCATGTCGTCATAGTCACTGTCCGGGTCGGACTGAGCCAGGAAATCCGCCTCGGCGTTTTCCAGCATTTCGTCCGTATACGGAACACCCACCATCCGGTGTGTCTCAAGCATGTCACCGATATACATCGGCGACAGCTCGCGATCAGCCAGGAAGGCATATTTGGGCATCACCGATTCCGGCACCACCGACTGCGGATCAGACAGGTGATCCACATGCCATTCGTCCGAGTAACGGCCACCCACACGGGCCAGATCCGGCCCGGTGCGTTTGGAGCCCCACTGGAACGGATGGTCGTACTGGCTTTCTGCGGCCAGCGAGTAGTGACCGTAACGCTCGACTTCGTCACGCATCGGGCGGATCATCTGCGAGTGACAGACATAGCAGCCCTCGCGAACATAGATGTTCCGGCCTTCCAGCTCGAGCGGCGAGTAGGGGCGCATGCCTTCCACGTCCTCGATGGTATTTTCGAGGTAGAAGAGCGGTGCGATTTCCACCAAGCCGCCGATTGAGACAACCAAAAGGCTACCTATCAGCAGAAGCGTTGCGTTCTTTTCAAGAACTACGTGTTTTTCAAGAATTCCCATTTGTCCGGGCCTCCTTATTCTGCCGGAGCCGCAGCGGCGTCGGTGCTGGCTTCAGCAGCCGGCGAACGCTTAACGGTCATCCAAAGGTTGTAGCACATGATCAGTGCGCCGGAGAGGAACAGGAGACCCCCTGTGCCGCGGACAACATACATCGGGAACTTGGCGCCCACGGTGTCGGCGAACGAGTTCACCAAGAAGCCCTGCGCGTCAACTTCACGCCACATCAGGCCTTCCATGATACCGGTGACCCACATCGAGGCGGCATACAAAATGATGCCGATCGTGGCGAGCCAGAAGTGCCAGCTGACCAGACGCAGGCTGTAGAGACCAGCGCGGTTCCACAGTTTCGGCGTCAGGAAATACAGCATCCCGAAGGTGATCATGCCGTTCCANCCAAGCGCACCAGAGTGCACGTGACCAATGGTCCAGTCGGTATAGTGCGACAGCGAGTTCACNGCGCGGATCGACATCATCGGACCTTCGAAGGTCGACATNCCGTAAAAGCCGATCGAGATGACCATCATGCGGATGATCGGATCGGTGCGCAGTTTGTCCCAGGCGCCAGACAGCGTCATCAGACCGTTGATCATGCCGCCCCAGCTGGGCATCCACAGCACGATCGAGAACACCATGCCAAGGGTCGAAGCCCAATCCGGCAGAGCGGTATAGTGCAGGTGGTGCGGACCGGCCCAGATATACAGGAAGATCAGCGCCCAGAAGTGGATGATCGACAGCTTGTACGAGAAGACCGGACGTTCAGCCTGCTTCGGCACGAAATAGTACATCATGCCCAGGAACCCGGCGGTTAGGAAGAAGCCAACGGCGTTGTGGCCATACCACCACTGCGTCATGGCATCTTGCACACCCGAGAAGAGCTGAACCGACTTAGAGCCGAAGATCGACACCGGCAAGGCCAGGTTGTTGACCACGTGCAGCATGGCGATGGTCACGATGAACGACAGGTAGAACCAGTTGGCCACATAGATGTGGGGCTCTTTCCGTTTCATCAGCGTACCAAGGAACANCAGCAGGTAGCCCACCCAAACGACGGTCAACCACAGGTCGACGTACCATTCCGGTTCGGCATATTCTTTCGACTGCGTCACGCCCATGAGATACCCAGTGGCAGCAAGCAGAATGAAAATCTGGTAACCCCAGAACACGAACCAGGCCAGCTGGTCATTCCAAAGGCGCGCGCCCGAGGTGCGCTGAACCACATACATCGACGATGTCACAAGGCCGGTGCCACCAAAGGCGAAAATCACCGCCGAGGTGTGCAGCGGACGAAGACGCCCGAAGTTGCCGTAGCCTTCCAGCCAGGTAAAGTTCAATTCAGGGAACGCCAGCTGAAACGCGATGAACGTCCCGACCAGAAAACCTACGGCCCCCCAAAAAGCGGTCAGAAAGACGCCAATGCGTACAGGTCCGTCCAGATATCCAATTTTTTCGGCCTTAGGCTCGCCCACTCGCTTCAGCGAATAAACGAACAGGCCACCCGCGATCATAGTCACCAGAATGGCGTGAACCATATAGGCGACATCGCGGGCATAGCTTGCAGCAATGGCAGCCAGCACGGCGATTAAGCCGAAAACCACCAATTTTAGGTAATCCCACATTTTGCGTCCCTTCGTCCTTGTCTTGTCATGCCCCAACCCACGACGGTCAAAGGGACACTTTNCGACTTTTGTCGGTGTGGACTCATCGCATCCATACCGCCTTGATCCATGTCAAATGCAACGGATCCAGCGGCGCTGCAATGCTCTTGACCCATGTCAAAGCGCCGCAGGGTCTTGAAGCGCACAGTTACAGCAACACTGAAACATCCTGAGAAAGGTGCGACATGGCCTATAAAACCATTACCACGATCCTCACCGACCCTACCGTCAACGCCGCGTCCCTTGCCGCAGCCATGGTAGTGTCTTCTGCATCTCAGGCCCACTTGGACGTGCTGTGCCTGGGCTTGGACCGTACGCAGCCGGGGTTCTACTATGCCGGTGCTTCGGCGATGGTGGTTCAAGACACCCTGGTTCAGGCGCGCGAAGAAGCCGTGGCTCTGGAGGCCCATGCCCAAGCCACGCTTGCGGGGGTGGATTTCAACTGGGCAGCGACCGGATTATCGGCCCAGATGGTCGCCCTGAACGGGTTGATCGCCCACCGCACCCGGTTTTCCGACCTGGTCGTGCTGCCGCGCCCCTATGGCGAAGGCCGCGGCCATGATGCCGAAGCCATCGTCGAGGCATCGCTGTTCAACGGCGCGGTTCCGGTGCTGATCATCCCCGATGACAGCGCAGTCACGGGCCGGTTCGACAATGTCGTGATCGCCTGGAACGAAAGCACCGAGGCCCTGCGCGCCATTCGCGCCGCCCTGCCCTTCCTGCAACAGGCCAGTAAGGTGTCGATCGCCATTATCGACCCGCCGCAACACGGGCCCGAACGCTCGGACCCCGGCGGCATGCTGTCACAACTGTTGGCACGCCACGGCGTGCGCGCCGAAGTGTCCGTTCTGGCCCGCACCATGCCGCGCGTATCTGACATCCTGAACCGCCATGTGCGGGACCGGGGGGCAGATTTGGTGGTGATGGGGGCCTATGGCCACTCGCGCTTCCGTGAATCGATTCTGGGCGGAGCCACCCGCCACATGTTGGAAGTCGCCGAAGTCCCGGTGCTGATGGCGCATTGATCTGACAGCGTGCCCATCGCTGAACGGGGGGCTCCCGCCGCTCGTTTGCGCATCAAAGATGCGCGCCTCGCGTTGGGCGTAGCAGCGAGCCTGCGGCCCGCTGCACCCGCGCGCCCATCGACCGAAATCGACGGCCGCAAGTGATCCATGCACCGCCCCCGAGCGGGCTGTGCATGGGGTTTCTGTGAGAATCGTGTGCCTTACGGAACAGTGAGAAGGTCAGACCAGCGGTCCGCCATCCACATCATCGCCGGTTTCGCTCAGCAAAATCTCAAGCGACGGGATCACCACCCGGCGCTTGCCTTCCAGCGTGATCACACCTGATTTTTTCAGCGCGGAAATCTGGCGCGATACAGTTTCCAGGGTCAGACCCAGGTAATCTGCCATCGCCTCGCGGGTCAGGGGCAGTTCAAAAACCATGCCATTCACCGGCGTGCTTCTCCTGAGAGAGGCATCACGCTGGGCCAGAATCGACAGCAGGCTGGCGATTTTTTCACGGGCGGTTTTGCGTCCCAGCACCAACATCCATTCGCGCGCCGAATCAAGTTCGTCCAGCGTCATCTCCAACAGTCGCGCGCCGATATGCGGGGTCGATGTCATCAATGCTTCGAACGGTTTCTTGCGGAAGCAGCAGATCGTCAGGTCGCTTACCGCGACCACATCGAAGGGCGCATGATCCCGCCCCGGACGACCAATGAAGTCCGACGGCAACAAAAGACCGACCATCTGCGTGCGCCCGTCTTCCATCGTCTGGCTCAACGACGCAATGCCTTTGACCACGCTGGCAACGAATTCCATCTGGTCGCCGGCCCACAGGACCGGCTGCCCGGCCTCATAGNTGCGATAGAACTTGATGTCCTCCAACAGCTCAAGCTCATCGGTTTCACACCGGGCGCAAACGGCNCGGTGNCGAATGGGGCAACTGCCACACTCTCGACTATCGAAAGCAATCTCATTCATGAAGAAAGGTTACCTAACTTGATCCTGATCAATTTTGCGCGCGTCGTTCCCCTGTAAGCGTATCCGAATGCAGACGCTGACGCAACTCAGACGGCTGGGGCTTTTTGACGCCCGCGTGCCGCGATACACATCCTATCCTCCCGCCACCCATTTCAAACCTGGGTTCGGGGCGGATACCGTTGACAGTTGGATCCGAGAGATCCCTGAAAACAGTTCAATCTCCTTTTACGTGCATGTGCCGTTCTGTCGTCGCCTGTGCTGGTTCTGCGCCTGTCGCACCCAGGGCACGTCGACCGCGGAACCGGTCGCGGCGTATCTGGAAACGGTCAAGACCGAACTGCGCATGATCGCGGATCGTCTGGCCCCGGGCGTGACGATCGAACATTTGCACTGGGGCGGCGGGACGCCAACCCTGATGCAGCCCGACATGATTGCCGACCTGTCGGCCGCCATCTTCGACATGGCACCGCTGGCAGACAATGCCCAGTTCTCGGTGGAAATCGACCCGGTGGAGATCGATGGNCCCCGCCTGGACGCCCTGGCCGCCGCAGGAATGAACCGCGCCTCGATTGGGGTGCAGGATTTCGACCCGATGATCCAAGAGGTCATTGGCCGCCCGCAAAGCTATGAGATCACCAAAGACGCCGTGGATGGGTTGCGGGACCGTGGCATCACGTCGCTGAACGCCGACATCCTGTACGGCCTGCCGCACCAGACCAAGGAACGCATGGCGGATTCGGTGCAAAAGCTTCTGTCGCTTGGCCCCGATCGGGTCGCGCTGTTTGGCTATGCCCACGTGCCCTGGATGGCCCGGCGTCAGACCCTGATCCCGACCGAGGCCCTGCCCTCGCCCGAGGCCCGGCTGGAACTGTTCAACCTTGCCCGTGATATGTTCACCGCCGATGGCTTCGCCGAAATCGGTATTGACCACTTTGCCCTGCCCAGCGACGGGCTGGAAATCGCGCATCAGAACGGCACGATGAAACGCAACTTCCAGGGCTATACCGAAGACGAAAGCGATGTNCTGATCGGTGTCGGCGCCAGCTCAATCTCGCGTTACCCGCAAGGGTTTGCGCAGAACGAACCGGCCACTGGCAAGTATCAGAAACGTGTGCAAAACGGCGAACTGCCAATCGCAAGGGGCCATGCCTTTGCCGGTGATGACCACCTGCGCGGGCGCATCATCGAAATGCTGCTGTGCGATTTCGAGGCCGACCTGACCCAAATCGCCATGGAACAGGACCTGTCGCTGGACGACATCCTGCCGCTGTGTGACGGGTTGGACGAGGCGCTGCCGGGCTCCATCACGCTGCAAGACGGCGTGCTGACCATTCTGGACGAGGCAAAACCGCTGGCCCGCATCATCGCGCGCTTCTTTGATGCCTATGAGATGAGCGAAACCGGCCACAGCCAGGCAGTCTGATCCGCGCCCTTCAAAAACAAGCGCCCCGGTTCTTGCCGGGGCGCTTTTCGTTTCCTGGACCCTTTACGGATCAATGGCTGTACGGATCAATGGCAGTGAACTTTTCCCGTGGCCGTTTTCATGTGGCAACATTGACCGGCGGGTGAGTTCTTGCGACACCCGCCCCCGTGCCAGGTCTGCCCTTGCGCTATGGCCGCGACCATCTCACTGGCGATGGGGGTTGCCAAAGCTGGCACAGCAAAAGAAATAGCAAAAAGAACTGCGGCAAGCCGTTTCATCGGTCTTCTCCAAAATCACGTTAACAATGGTTAACAGATTGCAGATGCACCGGGCCAGGTCAAGCTGACCGGACCTCAAAAACCGGTCGCCCCGCCTCCGGTTTCGCTCTATGCACGGGCACATGGATCAATCTGACTTTGAAATTTTCTGTGTCGCCTCCCCCGGCCTTGAACCCATCTTGATGGCCGAGGCCCGCGCGGCAGGTTTTCCGGACGCGCGATATCAGCCCGGCGGCGTGACCTTTCGGGGCGCTTGGGTCGATGTTTGGCGCGCCAATCTGACCCTGCGCGGAGCCACCCGAATTCTGGTGCGCATCGGCGAATTTCGCGCCTTTCACCTGGCCCAGTTGGACAAACGCGCCCGCAAGTTTCCCTGGGGTGACACGCTGCGCCCCGATGTGCCGGTGAAGGTCGANGTCACGACCAATCGNAANTCCAAGATCTATCACGCAGGCGCCGCCGCCCAACGCATCGAAAAGGCGCTGAGCGAAGCCCACGGCATCCAGATTTCGAAAGAGGCCGAGGTCACGGTGAAATGCCGGATTGACGACAACCTCTGCACTTTCTCGCTCGATACCTCNGGNGAAAGCCTGCACAAACGCGGCCACAAACTGGGGATCGGCAAGGCGCCGATGCGCGAAACGCTGGCCTCGCTGTTCCTGCGCGCCTGTGACTTTACGGGTGACGAACCGGTGCTGGATCCGATGTGCGGCTCTGGCACCTTTGTGATCGAAGCCGCCGAAATCGCAACCGGGCTGTTTCCGGGACGGTCGCGCAGCTTTGCCTTCGAACAGCTTGCGACGTTTGATGCCGACGCTTGGGACAACCTGCGCGCCGCACATTCCCCGCGCGAGACCTCGGCACGGTTCTACGGCTCAGACCGCAACGCGGGGGCCATCGACATGGCCCGCCAGAATGCGGATCGCGCGGGCGTGGGCGACCTTTGCAGCTTCGCAACCCACGCCGTCGCTGACATCACGCCGCCCGACGGCCCACCGGGCCTGGTTATCGTCAACCCACCCTATGGCGCGCGCATCGGCAACAAGAAACTGCTGTTCGCGCTCTATGGCACATTGGGCACGGTGCTGAAGGAACGGTTCGCGGGCTGGCGCGTGGGCATCGTGACCAGCGACGCAGGGCTTGCAAAAGCCACCGGCCTGCCGTTTGAACCAGTTGGCGCACCTGTGCCCCATGGCGGGTTGAAAGTCTGGCTGTTCAAGACGGGGCCGCTTTGAACAACGCCACCTGATCCCCCGGCGGTGTCGGGGTGGGTGGGTGGGAGACGGCGCCGGGGGATCAGGCGCAGCCCCAATGCCCCTTCAGTCGCGATAGCCTGCCTCGCGCGCGATCCGGTCCAGAACCACGGCCAGGGTCAGACCATGTTCGAACTGGCTGTTTTTCAGAAAACCCATGATCTGGGCAATCACCAGCGGGTTCACCATCATGAACGTGTGCGTCACGGGCAATACGATGTGGTCCGTCATNCCAACGATACGTGTGCTGTCGACCGAGACCTTGCCGTCATCCTCCCCCTCGATCACCGCCGAATAAATCGGGTTCAACGACCGGTTCCCGGCGATCACACCCAACGCGAACGCTGGCAGGCCCGTGGTATTGGGGACCGACGCCGCATCCGTGCCCAGCTGCATCCCAGCCGGGCCATTCAGCCAGGAAAAGGCCTCAATGTCACCGAAAGTATCGACCAGTTCACTGCCATGGTTCGGCGGTGCCATCATGACCACACGCCCCATCTGAGCCGGGCGATTGTCCTGCAACCAGACCCGCGCCAGAATGCCGCCCATGGAATGGGTGACGAAATGAGTTGGCTGATCGCCACACATGGTCAAGGCGGGCGGAATGGCCGCCTGGACCAGCACATCTATCGGCGCGGCCGTGGAAGGATAACCCAGGTTGACCACATCATAGCCCTCTTGGCGCAGCGTCTCTTCGATCACCAACAGGGATGANGGGCTGCGCGCCAGGCCATGCAGCAAGACAACACAATCCGCCATCGCAGGCAGCGGCAGCAGGAAGAACAGGATCACAAGAATACGTTTCATGGCGTCTAGATAAGGCCCCTGTGCGCCCGTTGCGAGGGGCGCCTTGTCACAGCCCCCACAGCGGCGCGGTCGCACGCGGCGGAGGCATTATTTTGCTGACGGCCCCTGCCACAAAGGTAAAGGCCGCCCAGTCAATGGCTCAGCGCATTTCCGTGTGAAACCCCGGCGCCAGCACCCGGATCACCAACGCTCCGATGCCAGCCAAGGTCATTGCCATCACNGCCAACCAGCCGACCAACGGTACAAGCGCGATGATCGCGACAATAATAGCGCCCACAAACGCCGCCAGGGCCTTGTCCCCCAGGCTGGACGGCAAATCGCGCCCGCCCGCGCCCATGACGCCGACGCCCAGCACATAGACACCGATGACATAGCCCGCCATCACCAGTACCACCGTCGCAATCAGCGACACAGGCACCAACAACAGGCCGATGCCAGTGGCCGCAAAGACAACGACCGATCCGATCACAGCAGACAGGGCCAGCGCGCCCATCCACAGGGCACGAAACGGGCTTTCCAACCCGCGTTCACGCATCTTGCCCAACGCTTCGGGCGCAATAGCGGCCAAGATGGTCGCCAGGATCGTGACGGTCAAAACGCTGCCGACGAACCCGCGCAACCACCTGCCAAAAGACCAACCTGCGGCCTCAGAACCCGCCGAGATGCCGTCCCAGTCCTCGACTTTGTGAAAGGTGATCCGGTCGGCTGGCACCACGCGGTCGGGCACCTCGATGCTTTCGGGGTCTCTGTGATACAGATGCAGCGTGCCTTCGATCACCGCCGCGTCGCCGAATTCGATGGAATTCGCGGTCACGCTGACATCGCTCATGGCCTCGTCAATCAATACGGTTTCTGCGGCGATAAGGGCTGCGTCCCCCACGGAGCCCGAAATGACCACACGGCTGCCCATGACCCGAAGGTCGCCGCCAATGCCGCCGCTGACCGTCACCTGATCGCCCGCCAACAAGGCATCGCCCATGACCGGCGCGACCACGTTCACGTCCATGCCCATCGCATAGAGCGCGTCGCCCACAGGGGCCGAAACTGTCACGAAACGGCCCGCCAGATGGGCGGATCCGCTGACCTCGGCCCGCACGGACACCGAATGGCCCACGGCAAACAGATCATCAATCGCGTCGCCGCGATGGCTGACATTGCGTCCGGCCAAAAAGGCGTCATCGCCGAACCGAAAGCTCTCGCTCTCCTGGGCCGCGACAGGGGCCGCCGCCAGGACTAGTATCATCAAAAGAATAGATCGAAACACGGGTCTGTCCCCTTCGTATAATGTTNACACAATTAGCATCGGCATTCATCACGTCAATTTGAAGACATCCGGGCGAATATACTTCACCNCCGCCGCAGTGGCAGCAAAGACAGGCCCACCCCGCCCAGAACCAGCGCGCAGGCCAAGGCAAAGACCCAGGACACGGGTTCAGTCAAAAAGACCACACCGCCCAGCGCGGCAATGACTGGCACGCTTAACTGCGCCACCGCCGCGCGGGTTGCGCCCAATGCGGGTAACACACTGTACCACAACGCATATCCCAGGCCCGAGGTGACGGCACCCGACAGCACGGCCAGCCCAACGCCCGCCAGAGATACGCCATCAGGGCGCGCCATGACCACGGCCAGCCCGACCGGCACCGCCAGGGCAAAGCTGGCCGCCGTGGCCGCCAAGGGGTCCGCCACACCCCGCCCGCGCAGGGAATAGACCCCCCAGCCCAGCGCCGCGGCCACCATCAGGCCAACGCCTGCCACCGGCAGATCCGCGCCCCTGCCCGGCCAGACCAGCACGCACAGCCCTCCAAAGGCCACGCCCGCCCCCAGCCACCGGCGCAGCGGCACCGCGTCGCCGCCCAGCACCGCGCCGGCAAACATGGTGATCTGCACACCGCCAAACAGGATCAACGCGCCCACCCCGGTATCCAGGCTGACATAGGCAAAGGAAAACCCCAGCACATACAGCGCCAAAGCCCCCGCATTCAGCGGGCTGATCGCCTGGCGCAGNCGCGCCAGATCGCCCCGCAGCGCCACCAGCAGCAACAACATGCCCGCCCCCGCCAACAGGCGGATCGCGGCGAAACTGGCCGGGCCCATGTCGCCCTCTGCCAAGGCCATGCGGCTCAGCACAGAATTGGCGGCAAAGGCGATCAGGGTCACCAGGGTCAACAGGGTCAAGCGCATACCGTACCGCTACCGCGAAGCCACACTGTGCGAAAGCCACAATCCTGTCATCCTTGACAGATCAACNCCCCGCCCCTATCTGCCGTTCTCAGGTCACGGACACCTGCCGTTCGCAGGCGCAAGCCATGGTGAAGTCCGCATCACATGACACACCGACGTCAGCCCCCGCGCTTCGTTGGCAATGCGAACCCCAGCTCATCTGCGCATTTTTGCTGAATGAGGTCCATCATGACACCTGTCCTGCCATCGCTCGATGCCCTAAAAACCCAGGCCAAGGCCCTGCGCAAGTCGCTGGAAAGCCAAGGCCGCGCCATAAGCCACGCCCAGGCATTGGAACTGATCGCCCACCNACACGGTACACGCGACTGGAATACGCTGCACGCCCAGATCGGCAATCGCCCCGCGATCCCCTTTGCCATTGGCCAACGGGTCAAAGGTCGTTATCTGAACCAGCCCTTTGTGGGCACGGTTGTTGCGTTGAACACCTTGGGCGACGGCCAGTATTTCCGCCTGAAACTGGACTTTGACACGCCCGTGGATGTCATCACCTTTGACAGCATGTCGAATTTCCGCAGCCGGGTGAATGTCACGGTCAATCACACCGGGCGCACCGCCGAAAAGACCTCAGACGGGCAACCGCATCTGGTGTTGCAGATGTAAAACGGAAAAGGGCCACCCGTTTGGGTGGCCCTTCTTTGTTTCGTGGCAGAGGGCTCTCGTGACAAAGGCACCCTAAGNGACGCCTTTGCACGAGCGCATCACAAATCCAACAGGATTNATGATTACATCATGCCGCCCATGCCGCCCATGTCGGGCATGCCGCCACCGGGTGCGCCGCCGTCTTTCGACGGTTTGTCGGCAACCATGGCTTCGGTGGTGATCAGCAGACCAGCAATCGAGGCCGCATCTTCCAGAGCAGTGCGAACCACTTTGGCCGGGTCGATCACGCCGAATGCGAACATGTCGCCATATTCTTCGGTCTGTGCGTTGAAGCCGAACGTGGCGTCGTCGCTTTCGCGAACCTTGCCAGCAACCACAGCACCGTCAACACCAGCGTTTTCAGCGATCTGACGCAGCGGCGCCTCAATCGCTTTGCTGACGATAACGATCCCGGCGTCTTGATCCGAGTTCGCGCCTTCCAGGTTGGCCAGAGCTTTGCCAGCCTGAACCAGAGCAACACCGCCACCGACGATCACGCCTTCCTGCACAGCTGCGCGGGTTGCGTTCAGAGCATCGTCAACACGATCTTTGCGCTCTTTCACTTCGACTTCGGTCATGCCACCGACGCGGATCACAGCAACACCACCGGCCAGTTTGGCCACGCGTTCTTGCAGTTTCTCACGGTCATAGTCGGACGTGGTTTCTTCGGCTTGGGTGCGGATCTGAGCAACACGCGCCGCGATCTCGGCTTTTTCGCCTGCGCCATCAACGATCGTGGTTTCGTCTTTGGTGATCTCGATCTTCTTGGCGGTGCCCAGCATGTCCATGGTCACGGACTCAAGCTTCATGCCCAGATCTTCGCTGATCACCTGACCACCGGTCAGAACTGCGATGTCCTGCAGCATGGCTTTGCGACGATCGCCGAAACCCGGTGCTTTGACAGCAGCGATTTTCAGACCGCCACGCAGTTTGTTCACAACCAGGGTCGCCAGGGCTTCGCCTTCAACGTCTTCGGCAATGATCAACAGCGGCTTTTGCGACTGGATCACGGCTTCGAGCAGCGGAACCATCGGCTGGAGCGAGCTGAGTTTCTTTTCGTGCAACAGAACAAGGCAGTCGTCCAGATCGGCGATCATCTTGTCCGGGTTGGTCACGAAATAGGGGCTCAGGAAGCCACGGTCGAACTGCATGCCTTCGACGACAACAGTTTCTGTTTCCAGACCCTTGTTCTCTTCGACGGTGATCACGCCTTCGTTGCCGACTTTCTGCATCGCGTCTGCGATCTGCTGGCCGATGTCGCTTTCGCCGTTGGCCGAGATGGTGCCAACCTGGGCAACTTCTGCGGAATCTTGCACTTCGCGCGAGGCGGCTTTGATCGCTTCCACAACNGTCGAGGTGGCCAGATCGATGCCACGCTTCAGGTCCATCGGGTTCAGACCGGCNGCAACCTGCTTCAGACCTTCGCGCACGATGGCCTGGGCCAGAACGGTCGCGGTGGTGGTGCCGTCGCCGGCTTCGTCATTGGTGCGGCTGGCGACTTCTTTCACCATCTGCGCGCCCATGTTTTCGAACTTGTCTTCCAGCTCGATCTCTTTGGCAACCGACACACCGTCTTTGGTGATGCGGGGGGCGCCGAAGCTCTTGTCCAGAACCACGTTGCGGCCTTTGGGGCCCAGCGTAACCTTTACGGCGTCGGCCAGAATGTTGACGCCACGCAGCATTGCATTGCGGGCATCGGTGTCGAACTTTACGTCCTTAGCAGCCATATTGCTGTCTCCTAGAATTCTGTTGGTTTGTCAGGTGACGATCAGGCGATGATGCCCATGATGTCGGATTCTTTCATGATCAGCAGCTCTTCACCTTCCAGGGTGATTTCGGTGCCGGACCATTTGCCGAACAGGATCTTGTCGCCTTCTTTGACGTCCATCGCGATGCGATCGCCGTCGTCGTCACGCAGGCCAGCGCCAGCGGCAACGATGATGCCCTCGGCGGGCTTTTCTTTTGCGCTTTCGGGGATAAACAACCCGCCCGCGGTTTTCTCGTCGCTTTCAATACGGCGGACCAGCACGCGGTCATGCAGCGGAGTAAATGCCATTTCTGAGGCTCCCTAGCTCAGTTTCGTTTTCATTGTCACTCACCAGTGGCGAGTGCTAACGGCGAATAGCTAGGGAGTCATTTGGGGGCTGTCAACAGGCCGGTCATGAAAATTCACATGATCCGGGGAGCGCCGCTGGGAGCGCCGTGGAAAGGTGCTTGCACGACCGCCTGCCCACGCTATCGTCGGGCCTGATTTCAACAGGAGTTTTTCATGCGTCGCCTTCTTGCCCTGACCCTTGCCGTTCTGATCCCGCTCAGCACCCCCGCGCTGGCGCTGTGTACCGGTGACAGTGCTTTTGACCGTCTGCCCGCCACCGATCAGATACGGCTGCAAGAGAAAGCGGCGCAGGTGCCCTATCACCAAGGGCTGTTATGGCAGGCCAGCAAAGGCGCGCGTCAGATCACCGTTATGGGCACGATGCACCTGTATGATCCGCGCTTGCAGGGCATCATGGACCAGTTGGAGCCAATGATCGCCGGGGCCGACCGCCTGTTTCTGGAAATGACCGCCGAGGACGAAGCCGCTTTTCAGGTCAAGATGCTGGCAGACCCGGCCCTGTTCGTCATCGCCCAGGGCCCGGGTCTGGACGAACTGCTATCGCCCGAATCCTGGCTGGCCCTGACCAACACACTGACCTTGATGCCGGAACTGGGCATGCCGCCGGAAATTGCTGCCCGCATGAAACCCTGGCTTTTGGGGATCATGCTGTCAGTGCCGTCCTGCGTGCTGGACAGCATGCGTGCCGGACAGGCCGGGCTGGATCGCATGATCGGTGCGCGCGCACAGGCGCTGGACCTGCCCATGATCTCGCTTGATGATGGCGACAAGATGCTGGCGCTGCTGGCCGGTGATCCGCTGGAGGATCAGATTGAAGATTTCGACCTGGCCATGCGCATGCTGGACCACGATCCGGCCCAGATGGTGGCGACGATTGAACACTATTTCGACCAGTCCTTTCGTCTGAACTGGGAATACTCGCTGGATCACGCCCGCGCGCGCACCACCGACCCGGATCAACGCGCCTGGCTGGACAGTCTTCTGGTCGAGATGGAAGACGAACTCCTAACCCAGCGCAATGCCGATTGGATGCAGGTGCTTTTGACCGATGACAGTCAACGCGCCTTTGTCGCCGTGGGGGCGGCACATCTGGCGGGCTTTGGCGGCGTGCTGGACCTTTTGGAACAGGATGGCTGGACGCTCAGCCGCCTGCCCCTCCAGGTCGAGTGAACAGATCGACGGATCGCCCCGCTCAGTCCTCCAACAAATGTTCATACCGCGCGTCGGTCAGCGTTCTCAGGAACGCGACCAACGCGTCGATGTCACGCCAGCCCAGCATCGGGCCTTCGGTCAGTTCACTGACAGACAGCGTCATCGGCACCGCCGGGTTGCCCCAGTATCGGCCTGTTTCCGGGTTGATTTGACAGGGCGGTCCGGGACAGTGGTATCGGTTGTAAAACTGCACCACACTGCGCAACTGGGTGAACATGCCGTTATGCATATAAGGTCCGGTCACGGCGATATTGCGCAACGTCGGCACCTTGAATTGGCCGCCCAGCTTGGGGTCTTTCATGTCTTCGCGGCCCAGCAGCCCCCAATCGGGTCCCCCCTCGCCGACCGTCGGCACGCCGATATTATGGTATTCATAATTCGTAAAGGTTTCGCCCTCGGCCATCGGATTGTTGTGCCGCATATGGCACAGGGCACAGTTCGACCGCTCTGGCGACAGGAAGATCTGGCGCCCCAACTCTTCCAGGTCGCTCAGCTCGGCCTCGCCCCGCAAAAACAGATCATATTTGCTATCAAAGGGCGCGAAATCGGGTGTGCTTTCAAAGGCGGCGATCGCCTGGGTCATGGCCGCGAACCCTGCCTCGGCATCGTCCAGAACGCCGGGGTGAAACAGGATGTCGAACGCTTCGACATAATCCAGGTTTTCGCGCAGCCGCGCGACCACGCTCGCCTTGTCCGGCATGCCCATTTCCACCGGGTTCAGCGGCGGCCCTCCGGCCTGTTCGGCCAGATCAGCGGCGCGCCCGTCCAGAAACAACCCACCGCGCCAGACATGATCGTGCAGCTGCTCAAACGCCGGGGTTTCGGCCGCATAGGTGATGGTCGGCGCGTTCCGCGTGCCCATCGACACGCCATCATCGCCCATCGAGACCGGCCCGCTGGTGTCGACAAACCCGTTCGCCGGGTCATGGCAACTGGCGCAATTCTGCGTCCGGTTCAGCGACAGATCCGTGTCAAAGAACAAGCCCGCGCCCAGCTCTTCCTTGGTGTCAAAGGCAAGCGCGGGGCTGGCGCACAGCAACAGGGCAACAAGCGGCCATTTCATATGTCGTCTCCGATCCCTTTCGCCCGGTGTAACCAAAGCAGACCCTGGAAACCTTGCGACCGATCAACTCAGCCGGCCGGATCGACCGCGGCATAAACGCCCCGTTCGACGTTTTCAAACCAGCCATAATGGTTGTCGCGCATGATCGTCGTGGCCCGCGGCGCGTCGGCGCTCTGGGCGACAACCGAACCTTTGGTCGGCCCATGGTCGCGCAAATATGCCCGGCACCGTTCGGCCTCTTGCTGATACGCCGTGACGACCTTGCCCCGTGTGCCGCCCTTGTTGGGGTCACCCACGCGCTTGGCAAATTCGCCCAGCAACCGCGTCTTTTTCACCTTGGACTTGCGCGGCACAAACGGCACCGGATCACAGTGAACTTGCACAAATCCATCATTCAGGCGCACAGACAGCACGCCCAGGCCCAATCGCTTGCACAANCCGATNTTTCCCTTAAACGCCCGCCACCCGGCCTTGCCCGCCCAACGGGGCACCGCGACATAGACCGTATCTGTCACCGCCTGACGTGCGNCGGCCTGCTGCAACAAGGTCAGCGAAAAGCCAACCTTCAGTTCGACCACCACAGGGTCTGCCCCCTCGCGCACGCCGACCACATCCGCCGGACCAACCTCGGATTTCACCTCATAGCCCAAGGTTTCCAGCCACCCCTTCACGGGGTCATACAATTCGGTTTCCTGCACGCCTGCCATGGCAAAACCTTAACCTGTTTCTGCGAGCGCGAACAGTCGTGACAAGCCCGCCGCCCGACCCTATAACACAGGCAAAATCTCCGCATATATGGACCCACATCATGACCACGCTTGTTTTTGGCCACAAATCTCCTGACACCGACAGCACCGGATCGCCCCTGATCTGGGCCTGGTACCTGAACGACGTGAAAGNCGTTGACGCCAAACCCGTGCTGCTGGGCCAGCCCAACACCGAAGCCATGTTCATGCTGAACCGCTGGGGTTTCGATATGCTCGAGATCATCACCGATGTCGCGGACGATCAGACCTGCGTGATCGTGGACACCAACAACCCCGCCGAGCTGCCCGCCAATATCAATGGCGCCGACGTGGTGCAGATCATCGACCACCACAAGCTGGTTGGCGGCCTGGAAACCAAGGGCCCGATCGACATCACCATCCGCCCGGTGGCCTGCACGGCGACCATCATGTTCGACCTGATGGGCGATGACGCGGCCAAGATGCCGGACAACATCAAATGCGCCATGCTGACCTGCATCCTGTCGGACACGCTGGAATTCCGCAGCCCAACCACCACGGATCGTGACCGCGAGGTCGCCACGCACCTGGCAGTCGAACTGGGCATTTCGATCCCGGACTATGCCGCCGAAATGTTCGCCGCGAAATCGGATGTGTCGTCGTTCTCGGACGCCGAACTGCTGCGCATGGACTCGAAAGAATACGAAATCGAAGGCACCAAGTTCCGCGT